>Ga0233420_10000116_pt1 | contig 35422 bp, 30 predicted proteins | sample Watercolumn_Mata_4_FD_183009 | JGI IMG/M metagenome (GOLD analysis project Ga0233420, IMG submission 183009) | Freshwater microbial communities from Lake Matano, South Sulawesi, Indonesia - Watercolumn_Matano_2014_102_MG | ecosystem: Environmental > Aquatic > Freshwater > Lake | place...
TTGTAACTTGCTTCATGGTCTGGAACTCTTTTTGAATACGGCTGATATCAATTGTTTGCTCACTTTTAATATCGCCCTTTCTCAAGTGTTTTCAGACCTTTTTTATTTTTAACCGGACACTACTGATTCTATATAACATTTCAGCGTCTCTTAACAAACACCGGAACATCCGGTGATGCGCGCACATTTGAAAAATCAGGGAAATACTCTACATTGAAACCTGCCATTTTTCCGGCAACCGGCAACCGCCAATCATTCAACCTTACCAGGATCCCGGCATGAATCTCATCACCATCGAACGACACATCCTCGAACAGCAGAAATTCTTTCCCGAAGCATCAGGTGAGCTGACCGACCTGCTCAACGATGTCGCATTCGCCGCAAAACTGGTCCGGCGCGAGGTGGTCAGAGCAGGGCTTGTCGATATCCTCGGTTTTGCAGGCGGCACCAACGTCCAGGGCGAGGAGGTGAAAAAGCTCGACCTGTTCGCCAACGACAAGATCATCAACGCCATCGGCCAGCACGGACGTTTTGCGGTGATGGGTTCGGAGGAGAACGAGGGCATCATCATTCCCCCGAAAAACGAAACCGGCAGCTATGCCCTGCTGTTCGACCCGCTTGACGGTTCATCGAATATCGATGTCAACGTCAGCGTCGGCACCATTTTCTCCATCTACAAGCTCAAGGGCAACGACCCCGGAAACGCAAGCCTCAACGACTGCCTCCAGCACGGATACGAACAGGTGGCGGCAGGATACGTCATTTACGGCTCGTCGGTCGTCATGGTGTACACAACGGGCCACGGCGTGCACGGGTTCACGTATGATCCCACCATCGGCGAGTTCCTGCTGTCGCATGAAAACATCGTCACGCCGAAACGCGGAAAATATTACTCGATCAACGAAGGCTCATACGAGCAGTTCAACCAGGGCACGAAAAACTTTCTCAGCTACATCAAGCAGGAGGACGCGGCGACCGGACGCCCCTACAGCACCCGGTATATCGGGTCGCTCGTTGCGGACTTCCACCGGAACCTTCTGACCGGCGGCATCTTCATCTACCCGCCGACTGAAAAGCACCCCAACGGCAAACTCAGGCTGATGTACGAAGCCAACCCGCTGGCGTTCATCTGCGAACAGGCAGGAGGCAGGGCAACCAATGGCAGGGAGCGCATTCTCGACATCCAGCCCGCAGAGCTTCACCAGCGCACGCCCCTGTACATCGGCAGCTCAGAGGACGTCATGGTTGCCGAACAGTACGAGCAGGGCATCCTCTGAAAAATTCCACAGCGACCGGCAGTCTTCGGGCTGCCGGTCTTCAGTTCATCCTTCCATGCCTACCGTCCCCTTCTCGAATTCCGGATAGAAAATCCGCTCGATGGCCACGCTCCTGCCGGTCTCTGTGTCAAGGCTAAGCACCACCCCGGAAAAATGCACGTCATCGGTAGCGCACTCGTACTTGTGCGGCGTCTGGAACAGCATCCGGTCAACCGCGGTCTTGGTCTGCATGCCGATCACCGATGCATGCGGACCGGTCATGCCGGCATCGGTACAGTAAGCGGTGCCTTTCGGCAGAATCCGCTCGTCGGCTGTCTGTACATGGGTATGCGTGCCGATCACCGCCGAGACCCGGCCGTCGAGGTACCAGCCGAGGGCGATTTTTTCCGCCGTGGCCTCCGCATGCATGTCGACGACGATGAAGCGCGCCTGTTCCTTCACCTGCTTGAGCACCCAGTCTGCTGTCCTGAACGGACATTCTATCGGGTACATGAACGTCCTGCCCTGCAGGTTCAGCACGGCGATATCGCCGAGTCCGCCGGGAAGCTTGTAGACGCCGTATCCCCGCCCGTACGTGCCTTTCGGATAGTTCTGGGGCCTGAGCACCTGGCTGTGGCTCTTCAGGGTCTCGAAAAAATTGAAATTGCTCCAGGTATGGTTGCCGCCGGTCACCACATTCACTCCGGCCGCCAGCAGCTGGTTCAGCGCCTCGAGGCTCATGCCCTTGCCGTGGTGTGCATTTTCACCGTTGCAGATGACAAAATCGATGCGGTATTTCCTGATAAAATTCTTCAGCCACAATTCGACCATGTTGAGTCCCGGAGTGCCGATCACATCACCGATAAACAGCACATTGACGGTTTTTCCTGCCATAAACCTTTTTTTTAGTTAAGTCACGATGAAACTGCAAGTTGGTAAGTTACACAATTGCAAAAGAAAACAACGGCAATGTTTTTTCTCGCCTTGTCGAACACGCCGTACGCCCTTCATGGTGAACTTGTTGCATGCCGGAAAAGGTTACAAGAAAAAGAAGGGCACGATCATTCCGAAGGAGCAGGTATGGCAACAGTACGAAACATCAGCAAGGTATTCAACAGCAAACCGGTTCTCGAAGGTGCCGGCGTGATGCTGAAACGTGCGTTCGGTTTCAGCCAGCTCCCGGTCTTCGATCCGTTCCTCCTGCTCGACGATTTCCGTTCCGCAAATCCTGAAGAGTATCTGAAAGGGTTCCCCTGGCACCCGCATCGCGGTATCGAAACCATCACCTATGTGCTTGACGGCTATGTCGAGCATGCCGACAGCATGGGCAACCGCGGCGTCATCGGCAGCGGCGAGGTGCAATGGATGACCGCCGGCAGCGGCGTGATTCACGAGGAGATGCCGTTCGGCAACAACCGCGGAGCGGTTGCAGGGTTCCAGCTCTGGGCAAACCTGCCTGCATCGCAGAAAATGACCCTTCCCCGCTACCGGAGCATCACGGCACGGGAAATTCCTGTGGTGCACCTGAAAAACGGCATCGAAATACGCATCATCTCCGGCAGGATCGGCAATGCCGAAGGACCGGCAAGCGGCATCGCCATCGATCCGGAGTACCTCGACGTCACCTTGCCGCCTGAAGTCTCCTGGACACATCCGGTGCCGGCCGGAAAAACAGCTTTCGCCTACATCATCGCAGGAAAGGGACTTTTCGGCAACGCCGACGAGCCTTTCAGTCATGATACCGAGGGAGTAAGCTACTTCGACATGGAAGAACCGCCCCAGCATGAAAACGAAACCCTGCTGCTCTTCACCGACGGAGAGATCATCAGTGTCAGTACCGAGGAAGAACCGCTGCGCTTTCTTCTGGTCTCCGGCAATCCGCTTCATGAGCCGGTGGCCTGGTACGGACCGATCGTCATGAACACGCGCGAGGAACTCCGCAAGGCTTTCGAGGAGTTCCAGAACGGCACGTTTGTCAGAAAAAACGGGTAAGTCCTGATGCATGACGGAAAAAAAACGGTGCTTGCATGCTGCGTGGCCCTGCTGCTCCTGCTCCTTTCAGGCACGGCGATGGTGCTGCTTCAGGAAAGGGTCTCGCCTGAAGCATACCGGGCAGCGTACCGGGCACTTGCAACCTACCGCAAGACGCACCCGGAAGAACGGCCCCGCGTGCTTGCCGTGGTGGACTACTCGAAACCGTCGTACCTGAAGCGCATGGCGATCGTCGACCTGCAACAGGGACGCCAGACCTTCCACCTGGTCGCTCACGGCAAGAGATCCGGTGCGCTTCACGCCTGGCGTTTTTCAGACATTCCCGAATCGAACATGAGCAGCCTGGGGCTGTACCGGGTGCTCGACCGCTACAGCGGCGATCACGGAACGGCGCTTCGGCTCGAAGGTCTCGAATCGGGACGCAACGGGAACGCCTTCCGGCGCGACATCGTGCTGCACTCGGCCGGCTATGTCTCGCCGGGCTACATTCTCCTGAACCTCGTCACCTTCAACGGGCCGAGAATCGGCAGAAGCAACGGCTGCTTCATGGTATCGGCGGGAGAGATCGAAAAGGTCGCCCAACAGCTCGGCAGAGGGGGCTTTATCTACGCGTGGGCTGAAGAGCCTGAAAAAAGGGAGTGACCCGGCCGATCGGATGAATCAGTCGGATACTACAAAAAAAACAGCGAAGCCCGGAGTGAACCGGGCTTCGCTGTTTTTGCGGTATCCATGCAATCGGGAATAAAACCGTCGTGAGACAGATTTTCCATGGTCACTCACATGGCGTCGATGATCGCGTTGAACGTCGCGCTCGGGCGCATGGCTTTCGCGGTCAATTCGTCGCTGGGCTGGTAGTAGCCGCCCATATCGACCGGCTTGCCCTGGGCTCCGATCAGTTCATCGTTGATCTTCAACTCGCTGGAGGCAAGCTGCGAGGCGACACCGGAGAACCTCTTTTTCAGCTCCTGGTCGGCATCCTGCGCGGCAAGCGCCTCGGCCCAGTAGAGCGCAAGGTAGAAGTGGCTGCCGCGGTTGTCGATCTGGCCGACCTTGCGGGCCGGTGACTTCCGGTTGTCGAGGAACTTGCCGATGGCCTGGTCGAGCGTGTCGGCAAGCACCTGGGCCTTGCTGTTGCCGAACGCCTTTGCAAGGTGCTCCAGCGAAGCGGCAAGCGCGGAGAACTCGCCGAGCGAATCCCACCGGAGGTACCCTTCCTTCTGGAACTGCTGCACATGCTTGGGAGCGGAACCGCCTGCACCGGTTTCGAAAAGACCGCCACCGTTCATAAGCGGCACGATCGAGAGCATCTTGGCGCTGGTGCCGAGCTCGATGATCGGGAAGAGGTCGGTGAGATAGTCACGAAGCACGTTGCCGGTCACCGAGATGGTGTCCTTTCCGGCGCGGAAGCGCTCGATCGAGAACTGCATGGCTTCGACCGGAGGAAGAATGCAGATTTCAAGACCGGTGGTATCGTGCTCTTTCAGGTACTCGTTCACCTTGGCGATGATCTGTGCATCGTGCGCGCGGTTGCTGTCGAGCCAGAAAACAGCCGGAGCGCCGGTCGCCTTCGCGCGGTTCACGGCAAGCCTCACCCAGTCGCGGATGGGAGCGTCCTTAACCTGGCACATCCTGAAGATGTCGCCCTGCTCCACCTGCTGCTCCATCTGCACCGAACCGGCTGCATCGACCACGCGGATGACGCCGTTGCCGGGCGCCGTGAAGGTCTTGTCGTGCGAACCGTACTCTTCGGCTTTCTGCGCCATAAGACCGACGTTCGGCACGCTGCCGATGGTGGCGGGGTCGAACGCGCCGTTTTTCTGGCAGTCCTCGACCATGGCCTGGTACATGCGTGCGTAGCAGCGGTCAGGAATCATGGCCTTGGTGTCGTGCAGTTGGCCGTCAGGTCCCCACATCTTTCCCGAATCGCGGATCACGACCGGCATGGAGGCATCGACGATGATGTCGTTCGGAACGTGCAGGTTGGTGATGCCCTTGTCGGAATCCACCATCGCCAGGGCCGGACGGGTTGCGTACACCGCCTGGATGTCGGCCTCGATTGCAGCGCGCCTGGCTTCCGGAAGGGCCTGGATTTTCGCGTACAGGTCGCCAAGACCGTTGTTGACGTTCACGCCGAGTTCCCTGATGACATCGGCATGCTTTTCAAAGACATCCTTGTAGAAGACCGATACCGCGTGGCCGAACATGATGGGATCGGAAACCTTCATCATGGTGGCTTTCAGGTGCAGGGAAAGCAGAAGGCCGGTCCTTTTCGCCTCCTCGATCTGCTCGGCGAAGAACTGGCGCAGGGAGCGGACGTTCATGACCGCCGTGTCGATCACCTCGCCTTTCTGCAGGGCTGTTTTCTCCTTGAGCACCTTGACGGAACCGTCACTGCCGGCAAACTCGATGCGCACGGTGGTGGCGTCGGGTACGGTAACGGATTTTTCGCTGCCGTAGAAGTCGCCGGCCTGCATGAAGGCCACATGCGACGTCGAGTCGCTGCTCCAGGCACCCATCTTGTGCGGATTCTTTTTCGCATACTGCTTGACCGAAAGCGGGGCGCGGCGATCGCTGTTGCCCTCGCGGAGCACCGGGTTCACCGCGCTGCCGAGTACCTTCGCATAGCGGGCCTTTATCTCCTTTTCGGCGTCGTTTGCCGGAGCTTCCGGATAATCGGGCACCTTGTAGCCATGATCCTGCAGTTCCCTGATGGCCGCCTTGAGCTGGGGAATCGATGCACTGATGTTGGGCAGCTTGATGATGTTGGCTTCGGGCTTGAGAGCCAGTTCACCGAGCTCGGCAAGCTGGTCGGAAATTTTCTGGTTGGCGGAAAGCATGTCAGGGAAATTCGCGATAATCCTGCCGGCAAGCGAGATATCACGGGTTTCCACTTCAACACCGGTTCCCTTCGTGAATGCCTGGATAACCGGCAGAAGCGAATACGTCGCGAGCGCCGGAGCCTCGTCGATTTTCGTATAAATGATTTTTGACGTTGTTGCCATTATCAACGATGGTTTTGTTGTTGGTTGTTAAGCAAATGCACTGAAAAGAAAATCCGACGCAGCCAGACCGGCACAATGCGAGCCCTTGCCGCATGAAGAATACATGCTGCAGCGTAACCTGTTGTTTGAGCAATGATACCGATCGTACTTCTTCGGCAAGCCGTCCTGCAACCCCTGCAGGAGATGGTCATGACCGGAAAACGGCAATGACACCGAAGGTCAGGAGGCCTTTGACAGCATCCTGCAGAGACAGCTTGCATGCCTTTCGATGAAGGCAGGGAAACAAAAGCCCGTCTCAGCCGAGAGGGCCTGGTTCTGTTTCAAATAATGGGAACAATACAGCGGTGCGCTTACCCCTCGGCGAACGGCTTGAAATCGTCAAGACCGACTTTCGAGGCAAGCTCGCTGTCGTTGAGAACCTCATGGGCGAGCTTGATCATGGGAATGGTTACACCCATGGAGCTGTAGCCTCCGTCATGAAAGAGGTTCTGCATGGTGACTTTCCTGGAAAGGTCACTGAGCAGGGTCATGGTATATTCTGCACACTCTTCTGCAGAAGCGTTTCCGAGCGGCGACATGAGATCGCTGTACTCGTACATCTTCTCGAAACCGGGGATACCGCTTCCGGCCTTGGTGTATGTCGGGCTCTGGGAAATCGTGTTGATCCGGATACCCCGCTTGGCAAGCCTCGGGCCGAAGCTGCGGACAATCGACTCGAGCAGCGACTTCGCATCCCCCATGTCCGAGTAGGTACAGTAGTTCCGCTGCGCCGCTATGTAGGAAAGCGCGACAATACTGCCTCCGTCGTTGATCGCCTCGTTTTTCAGGGCATAGGCCACAAGCCGGTGCAGCGAAAGGCCGGAAACATCGAGGGTTCTCATGAACCACTCGTAGTTGAGATCCTCGTAGGGAAGCTGCTTGCGGATATTCTGCGACATGCCGATGGAATGCACGATGAAGTCGACGGCACCGAGCTTCTCCTTCAGCTCCCTGAAACAGGCATCAACATCCTCGTTTTTCGATGCATCGCACATGATCACCGGAGCATTTCCGCACAGTGAGGCGAGTTCATCGATATTACCGAAACGCAGGGCGGTTGCAACATTGGAAATAGCGATCTGGGCGCCTTCACGGAAGGCATGCAGCGCGATCTGCCATCCGATACTGCTCTCATCAAGCGGACCGAAAACAATTCCTTTTTTCCCTTTCAGTAGGCCATAGTGCGTTTTGTCGGACATGATGCAAGCTGATTCTTTGACAAAGACTGGGGTATGAATTCCCGTTCGTTTAATAATTTAAACCAAGAAGATACAAGTTTCCTGTGAAAACTTAAACTGTTCCCTGTAATTTTTACCGGAACGCCATTCCCCTGCAGGAAGACCGGGAAAACTCATATCTTCAGCTTTCTCATCGACCGGAGCTTGTCGAGAACGTTTTTGTTGACGCTCAGTTCCATTTCCTCTTTTTCGACAGGAATTTCCCTGAAAACCACCCTGAGCAGATTGTCCTCACGGATATACTTCTCGAGCTCAAGGTTGTAGAGCGCCCGCGGCAGGGTGATGATGCGCTGCGCACGGTCGACCGTCACCACGATATCGGTGCCCATCCTCTCGACATTGACCTCTTCCGCATCCTTGAGGAACGGAATCCTGATGCAGAGAATCTCACGGTGGTCTTCGGTCACGTCGTTCTTCCGGCTCTCGATCCAGAAATTTTTTCCGGAATAGAACACCTTGTCGGGAATCTGCTCGCCGAACACCAGCCTGCTGATATCATGCAGGGCATCAGGCCCGATCGGCTCGGTGCGCTGCAGGTTGCAGCGGAACACCGGCGTGGGATAGAAGGAGTTGTCGATCTCCATCAGGTACTTGCTGTGCAGATCGCTCCAGAACTCGAAATATTCGCCAACCGTGCGAGAGGTGGGCAGGATCTTGTTGATGACGATACCGTCAATATTGATGCCGTAGAGGTGCACGAAGGTGTAGGCGCGCTTGGTCTCGAGAATGGAAAGCTTTTCGGGATTGAGCACGAGCCGGAAAGTAACTTCCGGACTGAGAATGAACTTGTTGATGTCCTCCATCTGCTTGAGCAGCACATTCACCTCGTTGAAGAAATCCTCATCGGGTATCGAATTGCCGGAAAGAGGCCGGGCAAGGGAGGACATGCTCTTGTAGAGCTTGAAAAACTGCTTGCCCATGTTGCCGCCGATAATGATCTCCGGATAGGCCAGAAGCCGAAGGGTATTGCCGGTCGGCGAGGTATCGAGCACCAGTGCGTCCCACTTTCCGGACTGGGCCTCGTCGACAAGGCGGCTGAGCGCAAAAATCTCGTCGAGCCCCGGCTGGGTGGTCAGCTCCGAAGCCATGCCGCTGTCGATTCCCTTGTTCTGGTAGGAGGTGGAAACAAATTTCTGGAACCCCGACATGTTCTTCTTCAGCTCGTAGATCGTATCGACCTCGAGACCGTAGAGATTCTTCTCGATTTTCTGGGGCTCGTTGCGGCTGATCTGGGTATTGAACACATCGGAAAGCGAGTGCGCGGGATCGGAAGACATGATCAGCACTCTCTTGTTCTGGCGGGCCAGCGCAACGGCGGTGGAGGAGGAAATCGTGGTTTTACCCGTTCCTCCCTTTCCTGAATAGATGATGACCCTCGGCCGGGACTGGCTTTCCGTTAACTCTCTCGACAGCATAAAACGATACTCCCCTTTAAGGCTCGCGGTTGGTTTCAGGCACAATATTGCTTAAGGTACCATTTTTCCGGTTTCAGAGAAAACGAATCTTTTGCTGCAGGGCGCGTTCGAGCAGCCCGAGATACTCTTCGTGCGGCATGGTGACGGCACCCAGCTTCTGCAGGTGCGGGTTCATGATCTGGGCGTCGAGCAGCAGGTACCCTTTGCGCTGCAGATGCCGCACCAGCCGGTCGAACGCCACCTGGGAAGCGTAGGAGCGGCGGTAGAACATGGACTCCCCGAAAAAGGCTCCCCCGAGCGCGATGCCGTAAAGCCCTCCGGCAAGCACGCCTTCATGCCAGCTTTCAACGCTGTGCGCGATACCGAGCCGGTGCAGTTTCACGTACGCCTCGACAATTTCCCCGGATATCCACGTTTCGCTCTCTTTTCTGCGCGGTCCGGCACAGGCCCGGATAACGCCTTCGAAATCGGTATCGAACTGCACCTGGAACGCTTTCCTGCGCAAGAGGCGCGACACATCGCGGGAAGGCCGGTACAGGTCGAGAGGGACGACCGCCCTTTCGTAGGGCTGGCACCAGTACAGCTTTCCGTCAGCAGGATCGGACATGGGAAAAAAGCCTTTGCGATAGGCCCTGAGCAGTTCGCCGATATTGATCATGGGTTCACGGCTGTTTCGGTTTCCGCACCGGCACGCCTTCAGCGGAAAGACAGGAGCACTTCCTCAACCGTTCTTTTCGGAACGTGGTGTATGCCGTAGCGATCCCGGTAGTAACGGACATCGGCGCCTTCCGGCATCTGTTCGATCACCACGGTTTCCACAGGCTTGCCGAGAGCCAGGACGAACTCGATACGGTAACGTGGAGGAACATCGAGCAGGGAGCGAAGGCGCTCGCGGTCAAGGGAAGCCACAATGCACCCGCCAAGCCCCATGGCGGTCGCTCCGAGCAGCATGGTCTGGGCGGCAATGCCGCTGTCGCATGCCGCCTCCTGACTGATCTCCAGGTCACAGAGCACGACCACATAGGCTGCAGGGCGCTCGTTTTCGGCAGGACCAGGCCAGTCGGCAAGGTATCCTGCCCACGCGAGACATCCGAAAACCCCTGTACATGCATCGGGAGAGGAAACCGCCAGGTACTTCAGTGGCTGCAGGTTTTTCATCGATGGGGTGAGGCAGGCAAGCTCTACCAAGTCTGAGAGCTGATCGCGGTTCAGCCGGAAACCTCCGTCAAAGCGGCGATAGCTCCTGTTTCGCGTTACAAGGTCCCTGAAATTCATGGTCTTTTCCTCTGAATGTTGCCTTCCATGCAGCTTCCGTATACCGGGAAAGCCCCTCCCAGTCTCCGCTGCCGATCCATTCGGCAATATAATCAACGGTTCTCGAGTAGTTCATCGGCTCACGGCATGGAAGCTCCAGCCAGCTGCCGAGAATCCGGGAATCAAGCGAGTGCATGGCCATGCCGTAAGACAGCTCCTCCATGGCAAGCGCGTTTGACTCCTGCTCGATCTGGCCGTCAAGGGGCCGCAGCAGCAGCTTCTTGCCGAGATGCAGCGCTTCCCCGGGAAGCTCGAACCCGGCATTGCAGACCACGCCGTTAGACTCCATGAGATCCCGGAGAAACCCGTCGCGTGAATATCCACGGTAATGGAGGTGACCATCATCAAGATCCTCCCTGACCTTGCCGTAGATAAAGAATTCGTAACCGGTAAACATGCTGACGAATGCAGCGACATCCTCGACCTCCTCGAAGGGAAGATACACCAGTATTTTTCCCGGAACCGGTTCCATGGCCCGCTGTGCGTAGAGCGTCGCCGGTATGACGGGAGGAAAGATCGGCTGGTTGAAATGGTCCCAGTGCAGTCCTGCATTGTAGAGCGCAGGCGCGAAATTCAGGAGGGTGTACTTTTCGAAGATGCTGCCTTTCGCAAGCGGAATATCATACCGGAACGCATACTGGTGGCCGAACCCGACACTGGGAATGTTCCTGATTCTGGCCGCCATGGAGGTGATGGGCTCAAAATCGGTGATGATGAGGTCGATCCCGCTGGTATCGAGCGTCAGCACATCGCTCATGAGCCTTGCAAGATCGAGCTGGAACATGGTTTCGATGTAGTTCATCCTGCCCTTGTAGGTCACCAGTGTCAGCCCCTTCATGACCCGGTATGGCTCGAAAACGGAGATCTCCTTGAGCTCCTCCTCCTTTCTGCCGCTGATGATCACCGTCACCTCATGGCCATCCTCCTTGAGTTTTCTCACCAGTTCCCTGCTGCGGCTGATATGGCCGTTACCCGTCCCCTGGACACCGAAAAGGATTCTCATGCTGCTGTAACGTTTTAGACTTCACACTTTCACCCTGTGCGTTCAGGAACGGTTCACAATCTTCAGATTGGCGTACTGAACCATCAGGGTCTTGTCGCCTGCCGAACGGAACCGGATCTTCACTTTCTGCGCCGATCCGGACCCCTGCAATTCGAGAACCATGCCGGGACCGAACAGCGCGTGATGCACCATGGTGCCTGCCCGGAGGCCCCCGGCTCCCGAAACGGTCTCCTGACGGGACGGCGGCGCACCGGAAAGCACCCCCTGCCGCAGCCTCCCCGACATGGAAGCCGCAGGAGGCGCAGTTCCCCGTTCGGAAAGCGGGCCGCCTGATTCGGTACGGACAATCGAAGCGTCGATCTCGAAAACGAACATCGAGCGCAGGCACTGCTGCGGCTGTCCGTACTGATAGCGGGAACGCGCCCAGGAAAGAAAGATCTTTTCCTGCGCCCTGGTCATGGCAACATAAAAGAGCCGCCGCTCCTCCTCCAGTTCGTCATGCTCATAGGTGTTGAGCGGAAACAGCCGCTCCTCCATCCCGGTCACGAACACGACCGGAAACTCGAGCCCTTTCGAGGCGTGGACGGTCATGAGCGATACATAGTTGTCCGACTCCCGGGTCTCGTCATAATCCGAAGCAAGGGAGATATTCTCGAGAAAATCGCCGAGCGAGCTTGCATCAGGATTGTGGTCGGAAAAATCCCTGGCCATCGAGAGCAGTTCCTGCAGGTTGTCATAGCGTGCAAGCGATTCGACGGTATTCTCTGCCTGGAGCAGCGCCGGAAGACCCGTCAGGCTGAAAAGCTCGCTGAGCACATCGTACACGCTGCCGTACTCCGCACGCTGCTTGAGCTGCTCGATCACGCTGCTGAAACTCTCGAGGGCGTTCACCAGACGCTGCTGGAAACCTCCCTCGGCCGCATTGCGGATGGCTTCGTAGAACGTGATGCCGCGGTCGTCGGCGAACTCCCGGAGCCTGGCGATGCTCACCTCGCCGATCTTGCGCGGGGGAAAATTGATGATCCGCTGCAGCGATTCATTGTCTCGCTCGTTGAGGACGAAGCGAAGATAGGCAACCGCATCCTTGATCTCCCGGCGCTTGTAGAACGAGACGCTGCCGAAGATCCTGTAGGGAATCCGGTTCTGGCGCATCACGTCCTCGAGCACCCTCGACTGGGCGTTGGTGCGGTAAAACACCGCGAAGCTCTGAAAATCGTGTCCGTTCCGCGTCCGCATGGCCCGGATGCACTCTGCGACCTTTTCCGCCTCCTGTCTTTCGTTGTATGCTTCGATGAGGGTCACCGGCTCGCCGACGCTGCGGTGCGAAACCAGTTCCTTTCTGATCTGCCGGCGGTTGTTGCGAATGACGCTGTTTGCTGCCTGGAGAATGGTGCCGGTGCTCCTGTAGTTTTCCACCAGCTTGAAGGTTTGCGCATCCTGGTAATCATCCTGGAAGTTCAGGATGTTCGAGATGTCCGCCCCGCGCCAGGAGTAGATGGACTGTGCGTCGTCGCCGACGACAAAGATGTTGCGGTGCCTCCCGCCGAGCATCCTGGCGGCAAGGTACTGGGCCCGGTTGGTATCCTGGTATTCATCGATGAGAATATAGCGGAACGTCTCCTGCAGCTGACCAAGCACATCCTCGTGCGCCCTGAACAGTTCGAGCGGCTTGATGAGCAGGTCGTCGAAATCGAGCGCATTGTTCTCGCGCAGCTTGCGGGTGTAGAGCTCGTATATTTTTGCGGCTTTCTGCTGGTTGTAGTCACCCGTCCTCGTCTGGAACTCGGAAGGAAGCACAAAGCTGTTTTTCGCCTTGCTGATGATCGACTGCACGGCATTGACCGGCAGGGAGTCCGGTGAAATGCCGAGCTCCGTCATGGACTGGCGGATCAGGCTGCGGCTGTCATCGGAATCGAAAATCGAGAAGTTCCGGTCATAGCCGATCAGGTGAATGTGGTTTCGCAGAAGGCGGGCGAACACCGAGTGGAAGGTTCCTATCCAGAGCCCGGATGCACTGCCTCCTTCAAGCAGATGCTCGATGCGGTGGCGCATCTCCCCAGCCGCCTTGTTGGTGAAGGTAAGGGCAAGAATATGGTAGGGATCGATGCCTTTGTTCCGTATGAGATGAGCGATGCGATAGGTGATCACTCTTGTTTTGCCGGAGCCTGCTCCGGCAAGCACCATAACAGGCCCTTCCGTCGCGGTAACCGCGCTGCGCTGAACGTCGTTGAGATCGCGTAGAAAATCCGTCAAAACACCCGGTTCCCGTTAACTGGTTATACTGCTCCACAGCGGCACCCATTGACCGGCGAAGCGCCCGGAAACCCCCTCACCCGTTCGGATTTCCGTCTGAAGTTCCTGTTGAATTTCGTATAAGTTTGTTCGATTTACAAGCAGGGCGGATGAAAAATCGTCGGCTCCGCGCCGCCGGCAATTGGGACAAGATGCTTTTTTCTTACCTTTACAGGCAAACGACAGGCAACGCACATGAACGAACCGGTCCTCAAGGCATACACCATGCTCAGCCCGCTGCTCTTCAGGGTTGCGGGCATGCTGAGGCGTTTCCACCGCCGACTCGACACCTTCTGCTCCGTCCGCGAAAACCTGTTTGAAGAACTCGGAGAAAAGCTCGGCTCCCTGGGCGAACCCTTTTTGCGGATCTGGGTACATGCTGCCTCGGTAGGCGAATTTGAACAGGCCCGACCCGTCATTGCAGCCCTGCAGGAAAAATATCCCGGGATCATCCTCTTTCTCTCTTTTCTTTCCGATTCGGGGTTCAATGCCCGCAGAAGCTTTCCCGGGGCTGCAGCGGTGTTCTACCTGCCGGTCGATACCCCGGAAAACGCCGGAAGGCTCGTTCAGCTGCTCAGGCCGGACATCCTCATGCTGATGCGTTACGACTTCTGGCCGAATCACCTGCTTGCCGCAAAAAAAGCCGGAGTCCGTCTGATTCTCGCAGCAGCGGTGCTGCGCCGCGACTCCCAGTATTTCAATCCCCTGCTCCGGGGTTTCTACCGGAGCATTTTCGGACTGTTCGACCGCATCTACACCGTATCTGCAGAGGATACCAGGGCATTCCGGGAAACGTTCGGATGCAGGCAGGCTGAAACGGCAGGAGATCCCCGGTTCGACCAGGTGCTCCAGCGAAGCATGAATACCGGGAAGGTTGCAACGCTGAAACCGTTCTTTGAAAACCGCACTGTTCTCGTTGCCGGAAGCATCTGGGACAGGGACGAGGCCCTGCTGCTGCCTGCATGGCAGCGTCTTGAAAACCGTCCTGATCTTATCCTGGTTCCGCACCAGGTCGACCGGGAAAACATGGAGCGGCTTTTCGGAGAACTTGAAATGCGCCAGATCCCCTTCAGGGCCGGATCGGCCATGGACGCCACGTTCGATCCGGAACGCGAGGTGCTTGTGATCGACCGGACCGGGTTCCTTGCCGAGCTGTACAGCATCGGGTCGATCGCCTATGTCGGCGGCGGGTTCGGCATCAACGTGCACAACACGCTCGAACCGGCAGTCCATGGCATTCCCGTCCTGTTCGGACCGCACCACCGCAACTCGCCTGAAGCCGCCGGGCTCGCTGACCGGGGAGGCGCATTCGTCGTCAGGGACGAAGCGTCGCTCCATGACGCCCTGAAAACCCTGACCGGAAGTTCTTCACCGCGTCTTCAGGCGGGCAGGGCCGCCAGGGCATTCGTGATGGACCATGCCGGAGCCACCGGACACATCGCCGGCGACATCGGGCGGAATTATCTCGGCGACAGGGGTGTTCCCGGATAAAATCAAAGAAAACATTTCGCGGGACGCCATTATCGGCGAATTATGCTATCTTGGCCCCTGCCAGGCGGCAAAAGGCCGGCCGCAGCATTCCTAACAGTGACCATTCCCCTTGCATCGAAGACCTTTCAGAAACCTTATGCATTTCCGTTCATTACCCATTATCGAACCGATCCTGAAAGCCCTCCGGGAAGAAGGATACACCTCGCCGACACCGATCCAGTCGGAAGCCATTCCGGTCATTCTCGACCGGTCGGACCTGCTCGGCTGCGCACAGACAGGTACGGGAAAAACCGCAGCCTTCGCCATCCCCGTGCTCCAGCTGCTCGACGAGGAGAAAACCAACGACAAAAAAAGAAAGATGCGCTGTCTGGTCGTGACGCCGACCAGGGAGCTTGCCATCCAGATCGGGGAAAGCTTCAGCGCATACGGCAGGCACATGAACCTGAAATGCACGGTGATTTTCGGAGGGGTGAGCCAGAACCCCCAGACTGCTGCGCTCGACAAAGGCACCGACATCCTTGTGGCAACGCCCGGACGGCTGCTCGACCTCATGAACCAGGGATACCTGCATCTGCGAGACATCGGACTGCTCGTGCTTGACGAGGCGGACCGCATGCTCGATATGGGGTTCATCCACGACATACGCAGGATCCTTGCCGCACTGCCGAAAAAAAGGCAGTCTCTCTTCTTTTCAGCCACCATGCCGCCGGAAATCGTGAAACTGGCCGCATCGATCCTGCACAATCCGGTAAAAGTCACGGTCGACCCCGTTTCATCGACAGCGGAAACCATCCGCCAGGAACTGTATTTTGTCGACAAGGCAAGCAAAAACAGTCTGCTGCTCCACCTGCTGCAGAAGCCTGAAATCGGAAACGCCCTGGTTTTCACACGCACCAAGCACGGCGCCGACAAGGTGGTGAAATATCTCTCGAAACACGAGATCAGCGCTGCGGCAATCCACGGCAACAAATCGCAGAACGCACGGCAGCGAGCCCTTGGCAGTTTCAAGGCCCAATCACTGCGGGTGCTCGTGACAACCGATATCGCCGCCCGCGGTATCGATGTCGATGAGCTCGAGTATGTCATCAATTTCGACATACCCAACATTGCGGAAACCTACGTGCACCGCATCGGCAGGACAGGAAGAGCAGGAGCGAACGGGACGGCGATGTCGTTCTGCGACAGCGAGGAAAAGGCATACCTGCGCGATATCGAAAAACTCATTGCGCAGAAAATTCCGGTCGTCGAAGGCCACCCGTTCCCCATGGGGGGAGAGGTTCCGAAAAAAGCGCCGAAACAGGAGCAACGGGGCAATGCAGGGCATCCCGGCCCGAAACTGCCGCTGACCGGAAGACCGGAAAGGAGAAAGACCGGAACGCACAAAAGCGTATGAACCCAACCTCACAGGTCGGGTTCCGTTCCGAACCAGATAACGGCGTACCGCCCCCGCATGGCAACACCGACAGCATTCCAGTCCTGACGTGACCATCCCCCCCTGTTGAGCATCACGGCATCGTGCTGCGACTCCCGTTTCCAGGCTTCAAGCGCATCTGCGGGAGTAAACGCCCTGCTTGAGTAATAGGCTATTTCATAACCGTTTCCGGTATATGCGGTCAGTTCCCTTGGCTTGCTCCACATGTGCTCCGCACTGCCGCTCCCCCGGTAGCAGCAGGCCTTCCAGGGACCATACGCCGACCAGCTGTGCAGATTGCAGGGTTCCTGGGGAGGATGCAGCATGAGATCGCGAACATGGAGGCGCGCCACGCGGCAAAGACTGCGCGAAAGCGGGATCGAGGAGAAGCCGTTTTCGCGCCGATACGCCATGAGCAGTTCATAGAGCTGCTGTTCGGAAGGGGAGAGCAATACCCGCGACACCGGGGAGTTGCCGTTTCCGGAACAGACTCCCTGATGCAGGAAAAGCATGCAAAGAAAAAGAGGAAAAAGGATTTTCGCCTTGCGGACGAAAGCACAGCACATCTTCAGCAGCATCATCGCCATTACCGTTTCGCATCGATACCCGATATTGTAGAAAAAAAAGGAACAAACAGCTCAGGAAGAAGCATCCTCGATGTTGATCCCCCTTGCCCTGAGCATTTTCCGGGCGCTTTTGTCACCCAGCATGGCAGCATCCTTCAGGTCCGCAAGAGCGCCGTCCTCATCTCCTGACTGTTTCCTTGCCAGCGCCCTGTTCCGGTAGACATCACCGGCTTTCGGATCGAGTTCGAGAGCCTTGGAATAGTCTGAAATCGCCCCGTCGTAATCCCGCAGGTCATGGCGGGCATACCCCCGGTGCTTGTAAGGGAGAGGATTTTCCGGATCGATAACGATCGCTGCGGAAAAGTCGGCAATGGCTCCCCGGTAATCTCCGCCGATATACTTCATGAGTCCCCTGTTGTCAAAAGCAAAAACGTATCCGGAATCAAGTCCGGTCAGACGCCGGTAATCATCAAGCGCCATCCGGTTGTCGACCGCCTGCTGCCCCTTTGCCCCTGCCTTCTGAAAGAAAGCTCCGGCAAGCTGCGGATCGAGCTCAATGGCCTTTGAAAAGTCAGCCACCGCGCCATCCCGGTTCCCCGCCTGCATTTTCGCGGTCCCCCGGCGGTCGTATGCCTCGAAGCTCTGCGGCTCGGCATCGGTGGCAGGCACAGGATCAGGCGCCGTTGCCGTTGCCGGAGCTGATGCAGGCACGGAATCAGGTGCTGAAGCCGGTGCTTGAGCCGGTGCCGTCCCGGCAACCGGAGCAACTGCAGGAGCCGCAACGGAATCCTTCTGAGCCACTGATTCAGCCGGCAGGGAAAAATTCCAGGAGTTCCCCACCTCTGCCTGAACCGGAACGGAAGGAATCAGCATGAGGATGACTGCCGTCACGAGAAACCGTACAAAAATGTTCATCGACTGTTCATCGGCATATGATTGTGCATGATGGAACCGTCCTGCTTCCCGGCTCCGTTTTCACGCCTTCACCATCGTCCCGCAAGGGAAAACGCCTGGCGGCATGCTGACCGGGCATGCAGGAAGAGAACCTGCCGATGGTAAATATGGGGAACTTCCGGAAAAAAAAGAACACAGAAGGACCCTGCGGCAACACTTCGGGCACCCTATTTCTCCCGGACTCTTTTGCTGTGATTACGTATATTGCCTTACGCTTTTTCACGGACCAAAACCATTCCACCGCCATGTTAGCGAGAATCCAGTCCCTTTACCTCCTTGTCGCAGCCGCTCTTGCCCTGGGAAGCATGTTCGTGCCGTTCTGGAGCTTCAGCTCCGACCAGCTGGTTTACCTTGCCGATTTCGGCGCCGTCCAGGCTGCCGGAGTCCTGCAGGTGACGGCAAGCTTCGCCGCGGGCATTTTCTCTCCCCTCTGCGCCCTCGTATCGGTCGCGACAATCTTTCTCTACAAGAACAGGGCGCTGCAGGGCAAACTGATCGTCCTGGCGCTGGTGCTGTTTGCCGCCGACCTGCTTTCGGGACTCACGGCCGCGCATTTCCTGAACCAGTACATCCAGAGCATGAATCCGGGGGCGACACACAAGCCGGAGCCGGGGCTCTTCATGCTGCTGCCTGAACCGGTGCTTTTCTGGATGGCCATGAACGCTGTCAGCAAAGACGAAAAGATCGTGAACGCCTACAAACGTCTCTGAAACGATGCGCATTGTCTTCTCGATCGGCGACATCCACGGCATCGGCCCCGAAGTCATCCTGAAAAGTTACCTGAAGCTTCGCCAGACCGGCCACTCTTTTCTCGTGGCCGGCTCGTACAAGGCCATGGAGTATTACCGACGCCAGCTCTGCCTGCCGGTGGAGCTGGAACTGGTAAGCGACATCCGGCAGGTACACGGTTTGTGCCCGACAGGATGTGGTGTCCTGCCGGTACTGAGCGTCGCGGAGCCGGATGCGATAACCCCCGGCATGGTTTCCGCCGAAGCCGGTCGTATCGCCATGCTTTCGGTAGCCGCCGCAGCAGGGCTCTGCCGCGAGAAGGCGTGCGACGGCCTGGTAACGGCTCCGATCAACAAGGAAGCTGTTGCTCTGGCGGGATTCAGGGAAACCGGGCACACCGGCTTTCTGGGAAAACTCTGCAACGTGGATTCGCCCACCATGATGTTCGTCGATCCCGTCACGGAGCTGCGGGTTGCCCTTGCAACCATTCACGAACCCCTTGCCGAGGTGCCCGGTCTGATCCGCAGCATGGATCTTGCCGGTTTCCTTGAAAATCTCGCCTTGTCGCTGAAAAGCGATTTCGGCATCAACCGGCCCCGCATGGCCGTGCTCGGCCTTAATCCGCACGCTTCGGACAACGGCGTCATGGGCAGCGAGGAGCATGAGGTCATCATCCCCGCCATCGGACGCGCCGGAAACAAACTGCATCTTGAAGGGCCTTTTCCTGCCGACGGTTTTTTCGGCGCAGGGAAATACCGCGACTATGCTATTGTCGTGGCCATGTATCACGATCAGGGACTGCTGCCGTTCAAGGTGCTTGCGTTCGATACCGGCGTCAACGTCACGCTCGGCCTGCCGATCGTGCGGACCTCTCCCGACCACGGCACGAGCTTTGACATCGCCGGAAAAGGAAAAGCATCCGAAAGAAGTTGTTATGAAGCAGCCATGCTCGCCATCAGGATTGCCAGGAACCGAAAACAAACCGAAACCCCATCATGATATCATTCATCCAGGTTGACCTCGAACTGAACAGAAAGACCATCTTCAGGGATCTGAACCTGACCGTGCAGCCCGGAGAACTGGTTTACCTCGTGGGAAAAAGCGGCAGCGGCAAAACCACCCTGCTCAAGTCGCTGTATATGGATATACGCCCCAAAAAGGGTGAAATCCTGATTGCAGGCTACAGCTCCCGAACGATCAGGAAACACCAGATTCCGCACCTGCGCAGAAAACTTGGCATCGTGTTTCAGGATTTCCGCCTTCTGGAAGACCGGAACGTGTACGACAATCTTGCATTCGTCCTGAAGGTGACGGGAACGAAGGAGAAACTGATACAGGAAAAGGTGATGCATGCACTGCAGAGCGTCGGGCTCGAGCATGCCGCAAAACAGATGCCCCTCTGCCTGTCAGGAGGCGAGCAGCAGCGCGTTGCCATCGCGAGGGCGATCGTGCGCGAACCGCTGGTGGTGCTTGCCGACGAGCCGACGGGCAACCTCGATCCCGATACCTCCATCGAGATTCTCGAATACCTGAAGCGCATCAACCAGAAAGGCATCACCGTGCTTGTCGGCACGCACGACTACGAACTGGTGCGCCACTCGCCGTCACGGACCCTGCAGATCACCGGCATGAACGTGACGGAATCGTGTCTGGTGCAGTCTGAAACCGGCTACCGCCCGACCCCTTCGGCTGCAGCACCTGCAGGAAAAGCGGGGGAAACTGTCACCGCGGAGTCATAAAAGAATAGCCCCCGGCATGCCGGGGGCTGAAGGTCAGGTGTCCGGAAACCGGAAAAAGGTTCCGCCCCGTCAACAGGGATGCGATCAGGAACAGCCGGTCGTGGTTCCGCAATCCTCGCACACCTTGCAGGTCCCGTTCTGCTTGACCCGCATCGAGCCGCAGTTCTCGCACTGTTCGCCGGTATAGCCCTGGACCTTTGCCTGCAGCACCTGGGTTTTCATGCTGGAAGCGTACTCCGATGTCGCCGCATGCTGCTGACCGGCAACCATGTCCAGATCGAACTGCGGTTCGCGGCCCGCCGAACCGTTCGCACCCACTTTTTCGTCACCCTCGGCACTCGGAGCAACCTCGTCAACAGCCTTGACATGCACGAAGTCCTTGCGGCCGAGATAGTCGTAACCGATCGAGCGGAACACGTAATCGAGGATCGATGTCGAGTTCCTGATGGCGTTGTGTCCCTGCACCGCGCCTGCCGGTTCGAACCGGGTGAACGTGAAGCTGTCCACCAGTTCCTCGAGCGGCATGCCGTACTGCAATGCCTTGGAGGCAAGAACAGCGAAACAGTTCAAAAGGCCCTTGAAGGAAGCGCCCTCCTTGTACATGTCGATAAAGATTTCCCCGAGCGAGCCGTCCTCGTACTCGCCGGTGCGGAGGAACACCTTGTGGCCCCCCACGTAGGCTTCCCGGATATACCCCTTGCGGCGCTTGGGCAGCATCCTGCGTTCGGAACGGTGATAGACCCGTTCGACAATACGTTCCTGCACTTCGCGCGGCCCCTTGGTTTCGTCGAGCGTCTCCTCGTTGCCAAGCATGATGATTTCATCGAGATCCTTGTAGCTCGAGATGTTGAGCGGCTGGGAAAGCTTCGATCCGTCACGGTAGATGGTGATGGCCTTGACCATATGCTGCCAGGCCGAACGGTACACATCACCGATTTCCGCGGTCGTGGCGGTGCCCGGCATATTGACGGTTTTCGAGATGGCTCCGGATATGAATGGCTGCACGGCGGACATCATGTGCACGTGTGCCATGTGCCCGATATAGCGCAACCCTTTCTTGCCGCAACGGCTGGCGCAGTCGAATACCGGAAGATGCTCGAGCTTCAGGTGGGGAGCGCCTTCGATGGTCATGGTGCCGCAGACATAGTCGTTGGCGGCTTCGGCATCACGCTCGGTTGCACCGAGAGCCTGCAGCATGTCGAACTCCGGGCTGTTGAGCTGCTCGTCGGTAAAGCCGAGCGACAGGCAGAACTCCTCGCCGAGAATCCACTTGTTGAAAGCAAAACGGATATCGAAAACCGTTTCAAGCTGTGACTCGACCTGCTCGATCTTCTCGTCGGTGAAGCCCCTGCTCTTCAGCCACTGCCTGTTGATGGTGGGACATCCGGCAAGCGTTCCATGGCCCTTGCAGTATTTCTCGATATCGTCAATCTCGCTGTCGCGGTATCCGAGCCGTTCGAGAGCCTTGTGCACCGACTGGTTGACGATCTTGAAGTAGCCGCCTCCGGCAAGCTTCTTGAACTTCATGATGGCGAATTCGGGCTCGATGCCGGTGGTGTCGCAGTCCATGACAAGACCGATCGTGCCGGTCGGCGCAATCACGCTGACCTGCGCATTGCGGAATCCGTGCTTCTTGCCTTTCTGCAGGGTTTCGTCCCATATTTTGCCGGCAGCCTCGAACAGTTCGGTCGGGCAGTATTCGGAATCGATGCCTCGCGGTTTCACCGTCAGCCCTTCGTACTCTTCCTCGGAAAGGTTTCGAGCCGCACGCCGATGGTTTCGGATAACCCGGAGCATGTCCTTCGCATTTGCCGCATACCCGGTGAACGCCCCGAGGTCTTTTGCCATTTCCGCCGAGGTGAGATAGGCCTGTCCGGTGATAAGCGCTGAAATTGCGCCAGCCATGGCGAGGGCTTTCGGCGAATCGTAGGGAATGCCAAGCACCATGAGCACGGTGCCGAGATTAGCGAAGCCGAGACCGAGCGTACGGTACTCGTAGCTGAGCCGGGCGATCTCCCTCGACGGAAAATGCGCCATCAGCACCGATATCTCGAGCACCACGGTCCAGAGCGCCGAGGCATGCAGCAACTCCCTGGTTCTGACCTTTCCCGAGGCTTCATCGACAAAATGGATGAGGTTGAGGCTTGCCAGGTTGCATGCGGTGTCATCAAGGAACATGTACTCCGAGCAGGGATTGCTGGCGTTGATCCTTCCGCTTTGCGGACAGGTGTGCCATTCGTTGATGGTGGTATCGAACTGCAGACCGGGATCGGCGCACTTCCACGCGCTCATGAGAATTTTTTCCCACAGTTCCCGGGCTTTCACCGCCTTGGCCGTACGGCCGGTGGTCCGCTCGCGGAGCTCCCATATATCGTCGTTCTCGACGGCTTTCATGAAGGCATTGGTGACCCGGACGGTATTGTTTGAGTTCTGGCCGCCGACCGTCTGGTAGGCTTCGGACTCGTAATGCGTATCGTACTCCTCGAAATCGAGCGTGGTGTAGCCCTGATCGACCAGCGCCAGCGCCCTGACGATAGCGTTCATGGGAACGCCGCGGCCGAGCGCATTCTTGATGAGTTGCTGCAGTTTCGGATTTTCCGATCGGTCGGAGCCGTTGGTTATGGCTTCATCGACAATTGCCTTGAGGAACCGGGAGCAGATTCTCGATCCGGCAACGAGCGAAGCCACCTTGTCCTCCTCGCGCGCCTTCCACTCGATGAACTTTTCCACGTCGGGATGGTCGATATCGATAATCACCATTTTCGCGGCTCTCCGGGTGGTGCCTCCCGACTTGATGGCCCCAGCCGCAGAATCGAATATCTTCAGGAAACTCATCAGGCCCGATGAACTGCCGCCGCCGCTGAGCTTTTCTCCCGAGGATCGCAGGTTGGAGTAGTTGGTGCCAGAACCGCTGCCGAACTTGAACACCCTCGCCTCACGGATGGCGAGATCGAAAATGCCGCCCTCGTTGACCAGGTCGTCATTGACCGACTGGATGAAACAGGCATGGGCCTGGGGACGGCTGTAAGCGTCTTCAGACTCCATGATTTTCCCGGTTGCCGGATCGACATAGAAATGGCCCTGGGCGGGACCGTCGATGCCGTATGCGAAATTCAGACCCGTGTTGAACCACTGAGGCGAGTTCGGCGCTCCCATCTGGCGCAGCAGCATATAGGCAACCTCGTCGTAGAACGCCTCTGCATCGTCGGAAGAATCGAAATAACGGTTCTTTTCGCCCCAATCCTTCCAGCATCCTGCCAGACGATGCACCACCTCCCTGATGGAGCGCTCGCTCCCGGTTACCGGACGGCCTTCGCCGTCAAGCAGCACCTTGCCGTCCGCATCCCGCTGGGGAACTCCGGTCTTGCGGAAATATTTCTGCGCGAGAATATCGGCCGCCACCTGGGACCAGTGTTTCGGCACCTCGATATCGTTCAGTTCGAATACTTTCGAGCCGTCGGGATTGCGCAGCACGGATGAACGGAGGGTATACTCGAAACGATCATAGACATTCTCTCCGGGCGAGGTAAACAAACGGGCGATTTTCATGTAAAGTCTCCAGAATCGATAAATGGTTGTTGATAGGTAAATTCCTTTTATCCAATAATTTACCTTACCCAGACAACAAGACCAGAAGCCATCGGACTGTCTTTGGGGGCAGTATTATGGACAATATAACCTCACCGTACTGACGAAAAAAGATCATGAAATAAAAAAGATCAGGTCAGTGAAAAGGTCACCCGGTTCTCTTCCCGAAACCAATCGGCGACATGCATTACGGCAGGTTTCCTGACTTCGACGGCAGCATCGGTTTCCGACGCTTTTTCTTGCAGCATCCTTCCCCTGCTTTCCCTGTGGTATCTGGGATCGGCAGAGTGCATGGCGGCAAACCGCGACGACAATCCGGACAGAGCTGTCCGTATCGACGCACGGCAAACCATCTTACAGTTGCGGGTACAGTATACGAATCACACGTACTTCCCTATTATCCGGATGCAGGCATCCGGCACCGTAATGTCGAAAGAACTTCTGAAGTGTACGGTTTTTCGCTCAAAAGGCAAAGGGAAAACCGTCGGCATGAAAAGCCGCCACAGCGTACAGAACAGGAAATCCGCCCGAGCCAGAAATGGTTTCAGGCAGAAAAAAAACACCCGGAAGCCGCACGAAGGCTCGCGCAATTCAGGACGACTTCTCACGGCGAAGGAGAGCGGTGAGCGCAGCGATTTCCGACGCCTGCGCTTCAACTGCATGAGCCAGCCGTTCCATGTCGGTGCGCCGTTCCCTTTCGGTGACCGTATCGAAAAGGATGGGTTTCTGGAACCCTTCCGAAAGCCGGAAAATTTTCAGGCAAAGCCTCAGAAGCATGACGAAGAATACCGGAAGGAGCCACTCGCCCAGAAAAACGGGAAGCATCCGGTAATGGCTGATCACTCCGGCCCAGTCCCCCGGGAACAGCGAATCCCACTTCACGAAGAAGTACAGATAGACCATCGGATGGAAGCTCAGGAAAAACCGAAGGATCTTCGACTCCCTCCTGACCGCGGGATCCTGTTCATACTTCGAAAGCACCCAGGGAAAATGGCCGACGGTCATGGCTGAACGGCGGTCATTGAGGTAACGGGCGCCCTGAAGGGCGGAATCAATGAAGGTTGACACGAGGCTCAACAGGCCTGTTGAAAGCAGGGCGGCAAGAAAAGCGTAGCTGAGGTCATCGAACTTGAAGGAACCGGCAAGATAGGGCAGGGTGATCGACTTGGGCTTGATGACGATGAACAGCAGGCCGATACCCGCAAGAAGCAGTGAAAAGGTATGCAGTTTCCTGGCCTGCCTGAGGCTCTCGATCACCGCTTCAGCGTTGGAACCCTGCATGGAGTTCCCTGGCGGGTCAAGACGCATGAGCGCTGCGGAATCGGTAGCCGCGGAATAAAACCCGTTCACCCCGATATCGCATCCCTGGATGGCATCATACCGGGTATTGATGTCGATGGTGCTCTTGCTGAGCCTTGCACCGGAAAGGTCTGCATCGCTGAGATCGGCCCCCCTCAGGTCGGCTCCGCCGAGATCGGCGTGACGCAGGACAGCCCCCGAAAGTCTTGCTCCCGAGAGGTCCGCATCCCTGAGATCGCACCCCTGGAGATCAGCACCTTCCAGGTCCGGATGGACGACGCCCTGTTCCCTGCGCCACAGGTTCCATGAAGCCGTACCTTCCGAAAGACGCGAAAGATGTTCCCTGCTTGCCACGGGATGCCTTGCTCAGCAGGGGTTCTTGCCGACGTACTGCAGAATGGCACGGAAGAGTGACGCGCTGCGGATAACCTGGGTATAGGTCTCTGCCTGCGTCATGTTGCGGTTCTCCTTTCTGATCTTTCTGCCGAGCCTGCGGGCCGTTTCGGCGACCCGGGCGATTTCCCTGGCAAGATCCTGCTCGTTTTCAATGCGGATCCCCTCGATGCTCCGCTGGATATAGCCGATATTGTTCTGCACGTTGCACTCGATGACGCCGTCGTTGACGCCGTGCCGCTCCTTGTTGAACGCGTCATAGGCGGTATTGTGCAGCGGCATGGAAAGGTCGCCGGCGTAATGCGCGCAGAACACAAGGGGGTAATCGGCATATTTGCCGGAAGCTGCCATCGCCTTGTAGTCCCTTACCGAACCGATGATCGCTCCGTAAAGATGGCCTTCGTCGTCATCGGGCCTGTTGTAGCGGTCCGCCTGCTCCATGACCATGGCGGCCGTAACCTTGCGGTTCGCATTGTTGTTGTAGTAATGGTTCTTCTCCTCGGCAGCCCTGAAGACATCCTTCGACTTGGCGACATCCGGGGCGGCTGCGCTGTACCAGCGCTCGAAACCCGCTGCCTGGGCAATGCCGAGATGCGTCCTGTCATGCCACGCATACGAGTCTGCCGTATTGAACAGCAGGACAAACAGGGTTGTCAGGAAAGACATCCCCCGGGATTTTCCGCAACAGAGCAGTTTCATGACGGTCATGGTTTGAGGGGTTAACAAGCTGTTTACCGGGACAGATCCAGCATGCGCCGTATCGGTTGCAGCGCCGCCACCCTGAGCTCTTCAGGAAGCGTGACCTCAGGCCTGCGCTGCTGCATGCACTGCACAAGATTTTCAAGCGTGTTCTGCTTCATCTGCTTGCAGATGCTGCGGGGATTCCCGGCATCTTTCGGTGCGGGAATGAAGGTTTTCCCGGGAGAACGCTTCTGCATTTCGAACAGGATCCCGGGTTCGGTAGCAACAATGAAGCTCAGGTGTGTGCTGGATACGGTGAAATCGAGAAGCGCCTGTGTCGAGCCGACAAAATCCGCATGGCGCAGCACCTCTTCCCTGCACTCCGGATGGGCTATCAGCGCCGCTCCCGGATGGGCCCGGCAGGCATCGAGCACATGCTGCTCGGAAAAAGCTTCATGAACGTAGCAGTAACCCTGCCAGAGCTCCATCGCCCTCCCGGTTTTCTTCATGAGATAGGCCCCCAGGTTGCGGTCGGGACCGAAGAGTATCTTTTTGTCCTGAGGAATGGAATTGATGATGCGTTCCGCATTCGATGAGGTGCAGATAATATCGGAAAGCGCCTTGATCTCTGCCGAGGAGTTGATGTAGCTGACGGCAACCGCACCGGGATGATCCTGGCGGAACCGGCGGTACCCTTCCGGAGGGCAGCTGTCTGCGAGCGGGCAGCCGGCATACTCGTCCGGCACGAGCACGAGCTTGTCCGGATTGAGAATCTTGGCGGTTTCGGCCATGAAATACACGCCGGCGAAAACGATCACATCCGCACCTGTTTTTTCGGCACTCCGGGCCAGCGCAAGGCTGTCCCCGACAACATCGGCAGCCATCTGGATTTCCGGAACGGTGTAATAATGGGCAAGCAGAACGGCGTTCAGCTCTTTTTTCAACTGCCCGGCCAGGAGAAACAACTCCTCTCTGGACGGATGGTGCACTGCAGGGTCAGGAGTCATAAACAGATTGCGATGAGTCCGGGGATCCTGCAGCCCGGCCATCCAGGCAGGGCGGCAGGATCCCCGGCTGCGTTATTTCAGATAATATTCAAGATCGTCATCTTCCCTGATCAACAGGAGAATAGCCGAATTGGGTACAATAATATAGCGCTCTTCCTCGTACTCGATCTCATACGAACTGTTCTGGATAAAAATGGCCAGATCGCCTACCCTGGCCTGGAGCGGAATATACTGGGCGCCGGAAACCTGCTCTTTCCATGGTTCGTCCGACTCGGGGGGAGGCCCGACCGGATATCCGGGACCGGTCTTGATGACGTAACCGCTCTGGATTTTCGTCTTTTCCTGGATTCCGGGAGGAAGATAGATACCTGATTTCGTGCGTTCGTCGAGAGATTTCGGTTTGACCAGCACTCTGTCGCCGACAACAATGAATTTATCTGTTATATTTATATTTTGCACCATATGTTTTCACCTTGAACATATTGACAGGAATAGTACCTTCCCTGAAACAGGAAAATGTAAGAAAAATAACCGCTCAGGCAAACCAGCCGGGGCTGCGGCACCAGAAGCGCAGAACGCCCGTCCGTTATCAATGGCCGGAATTGCCTTGAGGCGGGAACCGCCTGAAAAAGGAACATGAGCGCCTGCGGCGATCATGACATTTACTTAAACGGAATCCGCGTCGTGCAGAAGTTTTTCAAGTTTCTCGTTCAACACAATGCATACCTCTACCTGATGCTCTACTGCGGTATCTCCATACTGCTGATCAGGTTCGAGCAGGATGACATCCTTTCGAAAATCCGGAGCGGCGGTATTGAACTGCAGGCATCAGTCAATGAAAAAATATCGAGCTACCAGTACCTGCTCAATCTCCGGAACGAAAACGAACGGCTCCTGAAAATCAATGCAGAACTGCTCTCGAGGGCCCTGAGCAATGAAGCGGCATTGCGCAAGGCCAGAGAACGGCATGAGCTCGTTTCGGACTCCACGTTCAATCCTTCCGGCTATATCGTGGCAAGTGTGGTCGACAGGAAATTCAGTTCGAAGGAAAACATGCTTCTGCTCGATGCCGGCAGAAACCGGGGGGTACAGCCTGACATGACCGTACTCACCCCTCGGGGACTTGTCGGGAGGGTGGTATCCGTCAGCGATCACTACGCCAAGGTGCTGCCGCTCATCCACAGTGATTTCAAGGTGAGCGTCAGATCGGAAAAAAGCAATGCCGCCGGGGTTCTCAGCTGGAACGGAGGGGCCGAACACATCGCCCATGTCGAGCATGTCCCCATAAGCACTCCTCTGAAAAAAGGTGAACTCATGCTGACAACCGATTTCAGCACCTTTTCGCCGGGAGGCATTCCGGTGGGAAGAATTGTCCGCATCAGGCCGGACAAGCTGTTTTATGACATCGATATCTGGTTGTCCGTCAATTTTTCGACGCTCTCCCAGGTGCTGATTGCCCCAGTAAAAAAGGACCCGGAAAAATTCGAGATGCTCAACAGCGATCTTCCCCAGGAACAACCGGCAAACATCAAACCTGAGAACTGAGCTGTGACTAAAACACTGACCTTTTCGATTCTCCTGCTGCTTGCAGCCTGCCTGCTGCAGGTCTTCGCGGTCTCAAGGCTAACGCTTTTCGGCGTCTCGCCGGACATCGTGACCGTCTTTCTGGCCGTCATATCGGTTTTCACCGGTCAACGCACGGGCATGACCTACGGGTTCGGAGCGGGATTCCTGTGCGGCATGCTGGGCGGCAACATGGGAGTCGGCATGCTCACGAGAACCATCGAAGGCTTTGTCGCAGGATACTGCCATGTGCCTGAAGACAGCCACGCCACCCTGACGCAGAAAACCCGGATGCTCTACCTTGGCTCCGTCCTGGCAACATTCGCGGGCAACCTGGTCTTCAACCTCGTCAAAAACCCGCTGGGGGAACCGCTCCTGTACAGGATTTTTGTCTCCGGAGCCATTGCCTGCCTGATGAACCTGCTCCTGACCGTCACCATCAACAGGCTGATCCTGAGAAAAACCCTTTCCGAGTAACCGATGGATACCATTCAACGGGGAGCATCGCTCGTTACCTATGTCATCATCGCGCTCTTTTCACTGCTGCTTGGACGCCTTTTCTACCTGCAGGTTCTGAATTTTCAGGAACTCGGCTCCTTATCTTCCACCAACAGTATCCGGAGAGTCTGGATCCAGCCCCCCAGGGGACGCATGATCGACCGGAACGGGCTTATCGTCGTGGACAACCAGCCGCTCTATTCGGTCAAGGTGATCCCCGCCGAATTCAGAAAATCAAAAACAGGCTTTCTGGCTCGACTGGTCGGCATACCGGCTGCAGCGCTTGACGACAAGATCGAAAAAGGCGAGCAGTTCAACCGTTTTTCCGCTGCAACAATCACCAAGGACCTGAATCCGGTGGTGATCGCGCGCCTGAGCGAAAACCTGTGGCAGCTTCCGGGCGTCCTGATCGAATCGGACAACAAGCGAAAGTACACCGGCGAATTCTTCGGATCGCACCTGTTCGGTTACCTCCGGATGGTCCCGAAGGATCAGCTTGAAAAACTGGCGGAAGAAGGGTACACCCAGGAAGACAAGATCGGTTTCAGCGGACTTGAAAAGGAGTACGAGGAACGGCTCAAAGGACAGAAAGGCGCCCGGTTCGAAATGGTCAATCCCCTCGGCAAGTTGGTCGGCAAATACGACAACGGGAACAGCGACATTCCCGCCGTCCGGGGTGACGACCTCTACCTGTGCATCGACGCGGGGCTGCAGCAGCTTGCCGAAGAGCTGATACGGAGTACCGGCAAGTCCGGTGCGGTGGTCGCCCTCGATCCTTCGAACGGAGGTATTCTGGCCATGGTCAGTGCGCCTGACTACGATCTCGATATCTTCAACGGTTCGACCGATCCCGAAGGGTGGAAAAGCATCATCAACAATCCCCAGAAGCCGCTTTTCAACCGGACGGTGCAGGCGGTCTATCCTCCCGGCTCCATCTACAAGATGGTGCTTGCCCTTGCGGCGCTTGAAAAAGGCAGGGTCAATCCTGACGAGAAGTATCTTGACCGTGGCAGTTTCTACTTCGGAAAAAGGGCATTCCGCAATCACGGCGGACATGCGCTGGGCGCCGTCGACATGAAAAGGGCCATCATCCAGTCCAGCAACGTCTACTTTTTCAACCTGATGCTCAAAACCGGATTCGAGAACTGGACAGAGTACAGCCGGATGTTCGGATTCGGAAAGAAAACCGGCATCGACCTGCCGGGCGAACGGTCAGGAATCCTGCCTTCAGTGGAGTATTTCAACGAGAGATACGGACGCGACAAATGGACCAAAGGGTATCTTATCAGCCTTGCCATCGGCCAGGGTGAACTCGGCACAACCCCGGTACAGCTTGCCGCCTACACGGCGGCAATCGCCAACAACGGCACCTGGTACCAGCCGCATCTGGTCAGGGGATACCGCGATACGGGAACAGGGCGCTACGTCCCGATCAACCACGAAGAACGGAGGCTGCAGCTGTCGGGAAAAAACATCGCCTACATCAAGGATGCCATGCGCGGTGTCGTGCTGCACGGCACGGGAACACAGGCGAACATCCCTGACATACCGGTAGCGGGAAAAACCGGTACGGCGCAGAACCCGCACGGAAAAGACCACGCATGGTTCATCGCGTTCGCTCCGGCCGACAACCCGAAGATAGCCATTGCGGTGCTGGTCGAGAACTCGGGATTCGGCGGAGCCATCTCGGCTCCGATCGCACGGGAACTGATCAGGTATTACGTCAGGGGTGACCAGAAGCTGCACCCGTTCGAGGCAGGAGCTGCCCGGAAGCAGGCGGGATCCGCGGCATCAGGTTCCGACAGCCTTCTGCCTTCATCGCCCGGTCCTTCTGCTGCCGAAACGGGTCCTGAAACGCAGGACAAGCCCGAGATGCAGGAAAAAAGTGCGTCACAGCCGGAAGACCTAAACAACGTGCCATGATCTACAAGGACGATCCTGCATCCATACAGGCTTTCCTTTCGGATACCAGCAACCTGAAAACCGGAAAGACGCCCGGCGTCTTCTTTCCGGAAACCTATGCGGAAGTAGCTGCGCTGCTGAAGGACGGAACGCAGGGCGGAAAGCGCTTCACCATTGCGGGAAACGGCACCGGCACGACAGGAGGGCGGATTCCGGAAGGAGACTATGTCATCGCCATGCATCGCCTCCAGGAAATCGCCGAACCGGTTGCGATCTCCGGAAAGGAAGCACGCCTCACCGTCCAGGCAGGCGCCGTCCTTGAAAAAGTCCAGCAGAAAGCGGAACAGTCCGGATGGTTCTACCCGCCGGACCCGACAGAAAGTCTCTGTTTCATCGGCAGCACCATCGCGAACAACTCCTCCGGTGCCCGCACGTTCCGCTACGGACCGACAAGGGACCATATCCTTCGAATTCTGGTCGCCCTTCCTGAGGGCGATCTGCTCGATATTCCGAGGGGCCGGTATCATGCAGACGAAAACGGCATGTTCCGCCTTGATCTGCCTCTTGCGGGCACGATCTCCTTCCCGATACCCCGGTACCAGATGCCGGAAACCAGCAAACACAATGCCGGCTACTACTCAAGGGAGGGAATGGACCTGATCGATCTGTTCATCGGAAGCGAGGGAACGCTCGGCGTTATCATGGAGGCCGACCTGAAGCTCGTGCCGCTGCCCCGCCATGTTTTTTCCTGCATGGTGTACTTCAGGACAATCGATGACCTGTTCCGTTTCACCGGCCTGGCCAAATCCGCCGAAAGCGGGGTAACTCCGCGAGTGCTGGAGTTTTTCGACGGCAATTCGCTCGGCTTCCTGCGCCAGAACTATCCCGACATCCCCACGGATGCTGCCGGCGCACTGTTTTTCGAACAGGAAACCTCTCCCGAAGGGGAAGAAAGCGATCTGCAGGCATGGCTCGACCTCATGGACTCGTGCAATGCCATGACCGACGCGTCATGGATTGCCCTTGACCGTGAAGAGCAGCGCCGGATGACGGCGTTCCGCCATGCCCTGCCGCTGCTGGTCAACGAGTGGCTCAGCCGTCAGCAGGAAAGCAAGATCAGCACCGACATGGCCGTTCCTGATGCTTCGTTTCGCGAGCTCTTCGATTTTTATGACGCTTCCTGCCGTAAAAACAGCTTTACCTTTATTATCTTCGGCCATATCGGCAACGCTCACGTCCACCTGAACATCCTGCCCCGCAACCGGGAGGAGTTTCTCCGGGCAAAGGCCCTGTACCTCGAGTTTGTCGAAAAGGCAATCGCTCTGGGCGGAACGCTTTCAGCCGAACACGGCATCGGCAAGCTGAAATCGCCCTACCTCGTCCTGATGTACGGGGAAAAAGGCATCAGGGAGATGGCTGCAATCAAGAAGCAGCTTGATCCCGCACTTGTGCTCAATATCGGAAACCTTATTCCGGCATCATACTTCGCAACAGAAAAACCGTAGAAAGCGTTGGCGAAAAAAACGGACAAACCGCAGTACGTACAATCGATACAGAACAGAAAGGCGCGTTTCGAGTTCCACATCCTCGATACGGTGGTCTGTGGCATCGAACTGCTCGGCAGCGAAGTGAAATCAATACGGCTCGGCAAGGCAAGCCTGAATGAAAGTTTCGCCATCATCCGGCACGGGGAGGTCTGGCTCGAAAACATGCAGATCACCCCGTACGAGCATAACCATCTCGACCAGCTCGAACCGAAACGGAGCCGGCGGCTGCTGCTGCACCGGGCGGAAATCCGCAGACTCCAGGCGAAAATCAGCGAAAAGGGACTGACGCTCATTCCCCTGAAGGCGTTTTTCACCAGCCGGGGAATCCTGAAAATCGAGCTGGCGCTGGCAAAAGGCAAAAAGCTCTATGACAAACGCGAGACCATCCGGTCAAGGGAGAACGAACGCCAGTTGCAGCAACTGAAAAAGAACTACTAAGCACAACCACAGAAACATCAGCCCATGCGTTTTCCAACCCTGCAGGAACAGCTTGATATTATCGTCGGCAATGTCGTTGAGATCATCAGTCCCGAAGAACTTGAAAAAAAGCTGCAACGCAGCCTGCAGACCGGCCAGCCGCTCAGAATCAAGCTTGGAGCGGACCCGTCGCGTCCCGATCTCCACCTGGGCCACTCCGTGGTGCTCCGCAAGCTCCGTGAATTCCAGGATCTCGGCCACGAAGCCATTCTCATCATCGGCGACTTCACTGCCATGATCGGCGACCCTTCCGGCAAGAGCAAGACCCGTCCGCAGCTTTCGGCGGAAGAGGCCCGGGAGAACGGTAAAAGCTACTTCGAGCAGGCATCGAAAATCCTTGACGCCGAAAAAACCACCATCTGCTACAATTCGGACTGGCTGGGCCGCATGAATTTTGCCGATGTCATCAGGCTTTCCAGCCATTACACGGTTGCGCGCATGCTCGAGCGGGATGATTTCGAACGGCGCTACCGGTCGAACGAACCGATCTCCATCCATGAATTTCTCTATCCTCTGGCGCAGGGCATGGACTCGGTGCACCTGAAAAACGATGTGGAGCTTGGAGGAACCGACCAGAAATTCAACCTGCTGGTCGGGCGCGACCTGCAGCGGGAGTACGGCATCGCCCCGCAGGTCTGCATCACCATGGAACTGCTTGTCGGTACGGACGGAAAGGAGAAAATGTCGAAATCACTCGGCAACGCCGTCTGCTTCAACGATCGGCCGCACGACATGTACGGCAAGACACTCTCGATTCCTGACAGCCTGATCGGGACCTACAACCGGCTTCTGGTGCCCCTGAAAAGCATGAGCCTCACGGCCGTGACCGAACAGATCGAGAGGAACCCGAGGGAAGCCAAGCGAATGCTGGCAAGAGAGATTGTCGCACAGTACTACTCCCCTGAAGCCGCCCTGGAGGCGGAGGAGCATTTCGACCGGGTTTTCGTCCAGAAAAAAGCTCCTGAAAACATCGAACTGGTCGAGTTCGATACGCATGCCGTTCCGATCGTCGAGCTGCTGGTGACGCTGGGTGCTGCACCATCGAAAAGCGAGGCCAGGAGAATGATCCAGCAGAACGCCGTAACGCTCGACGAAGAGAAAATCACCGATACGAACACCCTCGTAACGCTCTCCGAAACAGCGAAAACGCTCAAGGCAGGCAAAAGAAAGTTTTACCGTATAGCCACGAAAAAATCGTTTTGAATACCAGCGGTTTTTCCTATAATTGATCAACTCGGCAGCCGAGCCTGAAGCATTCATACACTAACTCATCCGGAGGAACGGCCTTGTCATTCGTCCCGACAAAAGTATTCTTCACCAAAGGTGTCGGAAGACACAAAGAGTATCTCTCATCTTTCGAGCTCGCGCTCAGGGATGCCAAAATCGAGAAATGCAACCTCGTAACCGTTTCCAGTATTTTCCCTCCCAAGTGTCAGCGCATCAGTGTCGAGGAAGGACTGAAGCTGCTTACCCCCGGCCAGATCACCTTTGCGGTCATGGCGCGCAACTCGACCAACGAATACAACCGCCTGATCGCCGCATCGGTCGGTGTGGCCATTCCTGCAGACGATACCCAGTACGGCTATCTTTCAGAACACCATCCTTTCGGTGAATCCGACGAACAGTCCGGTGAATATGCCGAGGATCTTGCAGCCACGATGCTTGCAACCACACTCGGCATCGAATTCGACCCGAACAAGGACTGGGACGAGCGTGAGGGCATCTACAAGATGAGCGGCAAAATCATCAACTCCTACAACATCACCCAGTCTGCCGAAGGGGAAAACGGCCTCTGGACGACCGTCATCTCCTGTGCGGTGCTGCTTCCCTGAGATGCAGGCCGACTGACCGGCACTGACCGCTCACGGAATGCAGCGGCTGTCGTACCGGAACGCTTGCTGTCAGAACCTCTGACGGGGAACAAGGCATCAGGTCTTTTCCCCGTTTTTTCAATGCCGCATCCATCGACCGTCTATGCTGCTCTTCGCATCACTGCAGAATATCCGCACCCTCGACGAGCTTATTC
>Ga0233420_10000117_pt1 | contig 35355 bp, 31 predicted proteins | sample Watercolumn_Mata_4_FD_183009 | JGI IMG/M metagenome (GOLD analysis project Ga0233420, IMG submission 183009) | Freshwater microbial communities from Lake Matano, South Sulawesi, Indonesia - Watercolumn_Matano_2014_102_MG | ecosystem: Environmental > Aquatic > Freshwater > Lake | place...
GTGACTATATTCTCTGAAAGGGTGTGCATGGATGTCGCTGCTTATTTTCTTGTCTAACTAACGTTAATATAAGCATTTGCGGTATTTTATGCCACCTTTTTTATTGCCCTTGTGAATAATTCAGGATAAAAGCTCTTTTTCGCCTGCCGAACAATCCTGATTATCCAATCGAACCTGTAAGCATCCTGCATTATCATCTTTCATCCGTACCGTACGGCGTCAGAATCATATAAATACAACAAACTCTCACACAAAACAAAAGATACAGACACATGTTAAGTATAAAGGATATTTTTCTCGTAGTCAATACCTTCAGAACAAGTTCTTCTTGTGTTATTGCAGCTTTTGAAGGGGAGGCGATCCAGCTCTCATCAGGAAAGAAAAACAATATCAAAACATTATATTATAATAACTTATAACTCATAAAGCACTTTTTGAAATAGCAACAGGTTCCATCAGTGCTCTCAAATAAAATTCAGAAAATTATGCTGCTTCCATGCAGCTGCGGCACCATTTTCAGTATTTCGGAACAAATCCGGATTTCCTGTCTGAGAAAAAAGCGTTTGTAGCGTATATATACCAATACGCACTTATCTCATCATATCGCTTTTCATCACCCTTCAACCGAATCAGACAAATCTCGGGGGGGTTCATCCGGACAGTGCGCAGAGTATTACTTCAAAACCAATGGTCGCTATTTCTGGCAAATTCTGACCTGCGCCTGCCTGTCATAGCTGACTATCATGAAGTAAACCTATTTCTTGGTCTGCTTGAATTCGATTCTAACTGAAGTGTGCGGTACGGCTTCGAGGCGCTTTTTGGGAATGGGCTTGCCGGATTTGGTGCAGATGCCGTAGGTCTTGTTTCGGATGCGATCGAGTGCCTGGTCGATGTAGTGCAGGTATTTTTCGTCACGGGCGATGAACATGAAGCGCTGCTCGCGATCCATGGTTTCAGTGCCGTGATCGGCCATGTGCATCGAGTAGTTGGAGTTGATTGAGTCCTCGACACTCTCCTCTGAAAGCGATGAGCGCAGAATATCGAGGTCGCGCAAAACCTCATCACGCCGCTTCAGCAGAATCTGCCTGAAGTGTTCGAGTTCTTCGTCTGTCAGATAGGTTCTGGTCAGCCTCGTCTCCTTCGAAGGCTCGACCGGGCTTTCCTGAGCAGGGCTGGTTTTCTTCGACATGCTGGTCATGGTTTAGAGGTTCCAACGGCGACCCAACGGTAAACCGTAAAAAAACACGAAAGAATATAATACGATCATGAAGCCGATTTTTCAAGATCAAGTGTGCATTCGGTATCATTTATCTGAAGCATAATACCCGGCTTATTTGACGGGCAAGCAATGCTTAACGCCAGGGTTTCCTCTTTAATATAACTCTCATGTGCTGTGATTGCAGCTTTGAGAAGACCATTGGGATCAATGACGATACTCAGGTAAATATTCACCCGGTCGGTTATCTCGTACCCTTTTTCTTTTCGCATTGTCTGTATCTTGCTCACCAGTTCGCGAGCCAGGCCAAGCATTTCGAGCTCTTCGGTAATCTCCGTGTCGAGCGCCACCATGATGCGGTGCACGTCGTCTGCCGCCACGAGCCACCCCTCGATGTCCTCATGCACAATATCGACGTCTTCTCTTGTGATTGAAAACTGGCGTCCGTCGATACCGATATCGATGGTACCATCGGTTTCAAGCCTCGCTATCTGTTTGTGGCTCATGATCCTGATACGCTCGGCCAGTACCTTCATATCCTTGCCAAACCGTGGGCCGAGCGTCTTGAAGTTCGGCTTGGCCTTTTTGCTGATGACAGAACCGTCCTCATCCTCAACATACTCTATCTTCTGGACATTGACCTCCTCCCTGATGATGTCGGCTACCAGTTCGAATTCTGCCTTCGAGCCCGGTTCAGCGGCTGCAAGCAGGACGCGCCTGAGCGGCTGGCGCACCTTGATGGAGGCCTTTTCGCGCATGGTGCGCACCAGAGAGGTGATGATCTGCGCTTTCTTCATACGCTCTTCAAGCGCCGAGTCGATGCTCGATTCGTCAGCCACCGGCCAGCCGGCAAGATGCACCGATTCGGCCTCGGCTTTTGCGCTGACACCGTTCAGGTCGAGCCAGATTTTTTCTGCGATGAAAGGCGTAAAAGGTGCAAGCAGCCTGGAGAGCGTTTCGAGTACCGCGGCAAGCGTCTGGTAGGCCGAGAGCTTGTCCGGCCCCATCTCCCCTTTCCAGAAGCGTTTACGCGAGCGGCGGATGTACCAGTTCGACAGATCGTCCACCGTGAAGTCGCCGATGAGGCGACACGCACCGGTGAGGTCGTACGCCTCCATGCGGCGGGTCACTTCGGCGATGAGCGTGCTGAGGCTGGAGAGAATCCAGCGGTCAAGCTCCGAGCGCTGGGCTAAGGGAATTGCGGCCTCCTGGTTGCGGAAGCCGTCCACGTTCGCGTAGAGCACGAAGAAGTTGTAGCTGTTGATGAAGGCGCGGAAGAACTTGCGCTGCTCCTCCTCGATCTCGTCGGTGTTGAAAAGTTTCGGGCGCCACGGCGGGCTGGTGATCATCAGGTACCAGCGGATAGCGTCCACGCCGTACTTCTCCATCGACTCGAACGGATCGACCACGTTGCCCTTCGATTTGGACATCTTCTGTCCGTTCTTGTCGAGGATGTGGCCGTTGACGACCAGGTTACGGTAGGCCGGGCGGTCGAAGATGAGCGTCGCGATGGCGTGCAGCGTATAGAACCAGCCGCGCGTCTGGTCAACGCCCTCGGCGATGAAGTCCGCCGGGAAGGTCTTGTCGAACAGCTCTTTGTTCTCGAATGGATAGTGGAGCTGGGCAAAGGGCATCGAGCCGCTGTCAAACCAGACATCGATCAGCTCCGGCGTGCGGCTGAAGCGCTTGCCGTCGCGGATGAACCAGATGCGATCCACGAAGGGCTTGTGCAGGTCGAGTTCGACGAGACCCTTGTCGAGCGCTTCGCCGAGATTCATCGGTTCGCCATCGATCTCGATGAAGCCTTCGCGCAGCTCTGCGACCGAGCCGACAGCGAAGAGCTTGCCGGAGTCGGGGCCGTCGCCGATGGCGAAGTCTTCCGCGACCCACACCGGCAGCGGGGTACCCCAGAAGCGTTCACGCGACAGCGCCCAGTCCTTGTTCTCTTCGAGCCAGTTGCCGAAACGCCCCGCACCGATCTCCGCAGGATTCCAGTTGATCGTCCTGTTCAGCTCCACCATGCGCGGCGCGATGTCGGTGGTGCGGATGTACCACGACTCGCGGGCATAATATATGACCGGCACGTCGTAGCGCCACGAGAAGGGATAGGTGTGCTGGATCGTCTCACGGCGATACAGCCGGCCCTCCTCTTTCAGGCGCTGCATGATCGGCTTGTCGGCGTCCTTGAAGAACATCCCCTCGTAGTCGGGCACCTCGGCGGTGAAGCAGCCATTGCGGGCCACCGGCTGGAGCATCGGCAGATGATACTGCTTCGACAGCTCGTAGTCGTCCGCGCCGAAAGCCGGAGCGATATGCACGATGCCCGTGCCGTCGCCGGTCGAGACAAACTCACCGCACGCCACGTACCAGGCGCGGCGATCGGGCGCGAAATAGCTGAAGAGCGGCTCGTAGTCGCGCCCTTCGAGGTCAGCGCCCTTCATGCGGTCGCTCACCTCCCACGCCGGTTCGTCGCCGATCTTCTCGACAAGCACCGACAGGCGTGACTCGGCAAGGATCAGTACCTCGCCGGTTTCGCGATGTTTGACGCGCACGTAGTCGATGTCGCGGCCTACGGCAAGAGCGACGTTCGAGATGAGCGTCCAGGGAGTGGTCGTCCAGACGAGAATGCTTTCGTCGGAATCCTTCAGGCGGAACTTGACATAGACGCTCGGATCCTGCACCTCCTTGTAGCCAAGCGCCAGTTCGTGCGAACTGAGCACGGTCTCGGACTTCGGATCCTGCGGCACGATCTTGTAATCCTTGTAAATCAGCCCCTTGTCGAAGATGGTCTTCAGCGCCCACCAGACCGACTCGATGTAGTTGTTGTCGCAGGTGATGTAGGGGCTGTCCATATCGACCCAGTAGCCCATGCGCTTGGTGAGCTTGCCCCATCCCTCGCGGTTGTCATCGATGTGGTGATACACGAGCGACCGTGCCTCACGGTTGAACTCGCCCACACCATACTCCTCGACATGCGACTTGTTCTTCAGTCCAAGCTTCTTTTCGACCGAAATCTCGACCGGCAGACCGTGGGTGTCCCAGCCCGCCTTGCGGGGAACCTCGAAACCCTGCATGGCGTGGTAGCGGCAGACCACATCCTTGATGGTACGGCTGAAAACGTGATGCACGCCCGGCTTGCCGTTGACCGTTGGCGGCCCTTCATAGAACGAGTAGATTCCTTTAGGGGCTTCCTTTTCAAGACTTTTTCTGAAAATGCCCTGTTCGTCCCAGAACTCGCAAATGCGGGTCTCCAGGGCGCTGTATGAGAGAGTGGACGGGTACTCGGGATAGGTATCTGGCATGGCGTAGAAAATGACAAGCTGGAAAATCATGAGCGGAGGAAGCGACTCCGCCTCCGCGCAAAAGACTGAATATACGAGAATCGGCAGGAAAAGAGAAAGTCATCCCGATCAGGCTGAATCGGGATGACTTCAGAGGCTGTGCGAAGGACTGTTCCGGTGTTTGCCGGCAACGGGCTGTTACTGTCCTTTATGGTCGCCGACCGAGTTGCTGATGCCTTCGAGAATCTGCTGGGCCACGACCGTCATGGAATCGAGCGCCGAGGCCACCACTTTGCTCAGAGGCGTCAGGGCTACATCGAGCATCGTGCCCAGACCGACGAGAATGGTCGCGAAATCACCTTTCACGACATCACCGACCGGCTGCCCCTGATTGGAAGATCTTATTTCTTCAGCCATATGCTTACCGGGATTTGAATTGAAAATCGTCATTACAGTGCCGCAAAACCGCAACAGATCAATGTATCACAATAATCGATGCTCTCAAACTGCTTTCCTCTTTCTTGGGTCTTCAGTCCTATAGAACTTATAAGACCTATAAGTCCTATAGGAGAAGAAAGAACGAAAAGGCAACCAACCTGCCGACGAGCGCTCACAACCTACCGTAGTTGTCTTCGAAGCGCACTATGTCGTCTTCGCCGAGGTATTCGCCGGATTGCACTTCTATGAGTTCGAGTGGTTCATCGCCGGGATTTTCAAGCCTGTGAAGAGCTTCAACCGGAATGTAGATCGACTGGTTCTCCACAAGCGATACCTGCCGTTCTCCTACCGTAACAAGCGCCCTGCCCGTAACCACGATCCAGTGTTCTGCCCGATGATGGTGCATCTGAAGAGAGAGTGCCGCTCCGGGTTTGACCGTGATGCGTTTGACCTTGAAGCGTTCACCCTCGTCGACGGTTTCATAGGAGCCCCAGGGACGATAAACCCGCCGGTGGATAAGCGGCTCATCCCGCTCCTGCAAGCGGAGCTGCTCGACAATCGACTTGACCTCCTGCACCCGGTCTTTAGAAGCGACAAGCACCGCATCGGCGGTTTCAACAATCACATGATCCTGGAGTCCCACGGCTGCAACCAGTCTGCTGGTGGAGTGGATATAACTGTTCCGCACTTCGTGGGTCAGCACATCGCCCCGTTTGACATTTCCTTCGGAATCTCGATCCTGCACCGCCCAGAGTGCCGACCAGGCCCCGACATCGTTCCATCCGGCCTGCATGGGCACAACGACCGCATTGGTGGTTTTTTCCATGACAGCATAGTCGATCGAATCCGAAGGACATGCTGAAAACGCTTCAGAATCGAGACGCAGAAAATCGAGATCACGCCTACCTCGGTGCAAGGCTGTCCGGCACGCGGCAAGCATGACGGGTGAAGAGGCTTCAAGCTCGGCGAGATAGACCTCGGGCCTGAAAAGGAACATGCCGCTGTTCCAGAAATAGTCACCCGATGCAACATACTGTTCAGCCCGCTCAAGGGAGGGCTTTTCAACGAATTCAGCAACAGGACGCGCTGCTCCTGTGGAACCGGAAATCGCCCTTATGTATCCATATCCGGTTTCAGGTGCTGACGGAACGATGCCAAACGTCACCAGACTCCCGCTCTCTGCCGAACTCCGGGCCGTTTCAATCGATGCAGCAAAGGCTTCGCGATCGAGAATGACGTGATCGGTGGGCATAAGCAGCATGAGCGAACCGGGATAGCTTGCGGCAATGGCCAGGGCCGCAACAGCCGCAGCAGGCGCCGTGTTGCGGCCGACAGGTTCGAGAATGATGGTTCCTTCCACATCGATCTGCCTGAGCTGCTCAGCCACAAGAAACCGGTGATCGTCGTTGCAGATGCACATGACTGTACCGGTTTGTGCAATCGACGATGTACGAAGCACGGTATCCTGAAGCATGGTGTTCTGTCCGAAAAGAGGAAGGAGCTGCTTGGGATACATGGTTCTCGACAAGGGCCAGAGACGGGTTCCCGAACCACCGCTCAGAATGACGGGTATGATCATGGGCTGAAAACAGTAAAAATAACAGTTATTGCATTGCGATGCTGCTCTATGGGCTCAGCGTCCCGCATACATCTTTTCATAATAGTGCTGATAGGCCCCCGATGTTACCTCATCGAGCCACGGCTGATTGTCGAGATACCAGTCAACCGTCTTTTCCAGTCCCTCTTCGAAGGTCACGGAGGGTACCCAGCCAAGTTCACGCTGCAATTTCGAAGCATCGATAGCGTAACGGAGATCGTGGCCCGCCCGGTCAGTCACGTAGGTTACCAGCTTTTCAGACTCCCCTGCCTCGCGTCCGAGTTTGCGGTCCATGATACGGCAGAGCAGGCGGATGAGGTCGATGTTGGTCCATTCGTTGTGCCCGCCGATGTTGTAGGTCTGGCCGTTGGTTCCACGATGAAAAATCTCGTCGATAGCCCTGGCATGATCCACCACCCAGAGCCAGTCCCGGACGTTCAGCCCCTGACCATAAACCGGCAGGGGTTTCTGCAGGCGGATATTGTTGATAAAGAGAGGTATCAGCTTTTCAGGAAACTGGTGCGATCCGTAATTGTTCGAGCAGTTGCTGATGACCACTGGCAGGCCATAAGTGTCGTGGAACGCACGGACGAAATGATCCGATGAAGCTTTCGAGGCCGAATAGGGACTGTGCGGATCGTAGGCGGTCGATTCGGTGAACATACCTTCGGCGCCAAGCGAACCATAGACCTCGTCGGTCGAGACATGGTAGAAGCGCTTTCCTTCATACGCGCCTTCCCACGCTGCTCTTGCAGCAATGAGAAGATTGACCGTACCAAGTACATTCGAAACCACGAATTCAGCCGGATTTTCAATGGAGCGATCGACATGCGACTCGGCAGCCAGATGAATGACGGCATCGAAACGGTGCTCTCTGAACAGATCCATGATAAAACGTGCGTCCGAGATATCTCCTTTCACAAACCGGTAGTGAGACATCGACTCGACATCTCGCAGATTGGCCAGATTGCCGGCATAGGTGAGCTTGTCGAGATTGGTGATGGTGTACGATGGCCTGGTTTTCAGGAAATGCCTGACAACATGCGAACCGATAAATCCCGCGCCGCCTGTGATGAGAATGTGCATTGCGTTAATGAATAATGGATAATTGATAATTGACAATGAAGAAAATTCCGAAGAATAGTCTTTCAATCTCCAGACACTTCCGTCCCATGAGTCCCATTCGTCCCATAACAATTACAAGTTACCGCGAATCTCCCGCAGCTCCGCCAGCATCCGCAGCAAACTCTCATGCCAGTGAGGGATTTCGAGGCCCCAGGCTTCTCTTATTTTCATTTTGTTCAGAACACTGAAATGCGGACGTTTTGCTGGTGTCGGGTAGTCGATGCTCTCGATCGGCATCACCTTGCACGCAAGACCTTCGGCATCCATGATTGCCCTGGCAAAGTCGTACCACGAACAGACCCCTTCATTAGAGTAATGATAGGTCTCTGCATAGTGCCGCTCATGATCGAAGCGATCAAGGATAGAAACAATGGCTTCAGCCAGATCTGCTGCCCAGGTCGGAGTACCGACCTGATCGAACACAATCCCGATCGATTGACGTTCACGACCAAGCCGGAGCATGGTTTTCACGAAGTTCTGCCCATACACCGAATAGAGCCATGAGGTTCGTATAATCATGTATGAGCAGCCGCTTGCACGAATCGCCTCCTCCCCTTCCCATTTGGAGCTGCCGTAAACACCGCACGGGGCCACCGGGTCATCCTCCCGGTAAGGCCGCTCAGAGCTGCCGTCAAAGACATAGTCAGTCGAAACATGCAGAAGAAGGGCACCGGTCTGCGTTGCAGCCGCGGCAAGCGCTGCCGTCCCGTCTCGGTTCACCCTGAAAGCCGCATCAGCATCACTCTCCGCCTTGTCTACCGCCGTCCAGGCCGCACAGTTGACGATCGCACCGATAGAGCTTTCACGGCATACAAGCGCCACCTTATGCGCATCGGTAATATCGAGTTCCGGAAGATCCATGAACTGCCATCCCTGACGACCGGTTATATCCCGGATTTTCTGAAGTTCGGAGCCAAGTTGTCCGTGACTTCCCGTAACGAGAATATTCATTTCTCTCTGGTCGGTATAAACGATAAGAAAAAAACATGATTCGGTCAGAGCACCAGGCCTTCGATCTCATGCAGCATTGGCTGATAACGGTCTTTTTCTGAAAGGCTCACCTCAGTATCCGGCAAACCCCAGTCAATCCCGAGCACCGGATCGTTCCACCTGACTCCGGCATCATGTGACGGCGCATAATAGGCGTCGCACTTGTAGCTGAACTGTGCCGTTTCGCTCAGCACGGCAAAGCCGTGAGCGAAACCGGGAGGAATCCACATCATGCGACGATTCCTGTCGTTAAGCAGCTGGGCCGCATGATATCCGAAAGTCGGCGATCCTTTGCGAATGTCAACAGCAACATCGAGCACCTCTCCCTGAATGACGCGAACAAGCTTGCCCTGGGTAAAGGGAGGTTTCTGGTAATGCAGGCCCCGAACCACCCCGTAGCGGGAAAACGATTCGTTATCCTGCACGAACTGTCGCCTTCCGGCATACAGCTCGAATATATCCTGCCGGAAAGACTCGAAAAACCAGCCGCGTTCGTCACCGAATACTTTTGGTTCGAACACTAAAACATCAGGTATGGTGGTCTGTATGATCTGCATTGAGTAATAAGGACTGAATAATTGAAATCTCCGGTACAGGCGAACGATCGTTTCAGATACCCCTTTCAAGAAGTTTCTGAAGATACTGCCCGTACTGGTTCTTGAGTAACGGTGCAGCAAGACGTTCGAGTTCTGCGTCGCTTATCCAGCCGCTTCGCCAGGCGATCTCTTCGGGACAGGCTATTTTGAGCCCCTGCCGTTTTTCGACGGTTTCAATGAAGTTACCCGCATCCTGGAATGATTCATGCGTTCCTGTATCGAGCCAGGCGAATCCGCGTCCCATGATTGAACAGAGCAGGTCGCCCCGTTCGAGGTAGGCCTGGTTCACAGAGGTGATCTCCAGTTCCCCTCGTGCAGATGGTTTTACCTCACAGGCAACCTCGACAACGCTGTTCGGATAAAAATAGAGACCAACGACGGCATAGTTCGATCTTGGCTTTTCAGGTTTCTCGACGATGGAGAGCACCTGTCCTCCGGAATCGAACTCAACCACACCGTAACGATCGGGTTCGCTGACATAGTAACCAAAGACAACAGCCTTTCTGGCAGTCTGCACACTGCGGACCGCATCTTCGAGCATGGTGCTGAAACTGTATCCGAAAAAAATGTTGTCGCCGAGCACCAGACAGACATCATCGTTGCCGATAAATTCACGTCCAAGAATGAATGCCTGGGCAAGCCCGTCAGGAGTTGGCTGAACCGTCCAGGAGATGCTGACACCCCATTCGTGTCCGTCTCCGAGAAGCCTGACAAACGACGACTGATCTTCAGGAGTGGTGATGACCAGAATCTCCCTGATGCCGGCAAGCATGAGGGTGGTCAGCGGATAGTAGATCATCGGTTTGTCGTAAACCGGAAGCAGCTGCTTCGAAACGCCTCTGGTCACCGGATACAGGCGGGTGCCCGAACCCCCGGCAAGAATGATTCCTTTCATGATGGTACGAGTACTTCAGTCAGCGATTGTCTTTTATTATGATACGTCATGTTACCGGTACACCGCCATACCGGCCGGTCATACTTTTTTTTAATATAGATAAATTATTCCCTTTTTATTCGCGCATTAAACATTCATTGCCCGTCAAAAAGGTCAGGTCATGGTTCATGACATCTGACAGCTTCAGTCGGACAATGATAAACGTACGAACACACTCATTTCAGGACAGATTGTCGGAAACCCCGGTTTCAGCCGGAACCATTTATTGTGTAACTTGCAGTGCGTCTGATAACTTTGAGCCTGCAAAACCCAACTTATGAGCACCGAAATCCTTCATCCTGCAAAAGAACATTTTTACATCAACAGAAAAGCAAGGGATCGCTATCATCTCGATGATCCCGACCTGCTTCTGCTGCCGACTGAGCGAAAAACGGCAATGATGCTGTCTGAGCAGCAGACCGAAGCGATCAACCGGCGCCTTTCCCTTCTTGAAGGTGAAGAGGCAAAAAAAATACTGCCTGCGCAGTTTTATGGCATGAAGCTCCTCCATGAACTGCTTCACCAGGTCATCGAAAAGGTCTCCGGCCTGCCAGCTCTGGCACTCCGGCTTTTTGACCAGGAGGCTTCCCGCTGGCATGCCACGGAGTATCTCGGTGAATTCATCGAACGCTTTCCACCCTGGACTATCTACCGTTCGGGAAAACCATCCGGGGAGTACCTCCAGTCTGGCACAAATCTGTCCGAAGCTCTTGAAGAGGCCTACCTGGTCTGGCTCAACAACCAGAATCCGGCACTCGAACAATTCCGGGAACTGCTCTCCGACAAGGAATTGCGCAACAAACCGGCATACCCTCATCTGGTTAAAACCATGAAGCTCGCAATGCATTCAGCTGGTCCTGTCGGCAAGGAAAGCTTCTACCTCGATGAGCTTCTCTCTCTTCCGGTCAGGCATGCCCCCGACTTGCTGCTCGACCAGCTCCGGTTCATAAAACTGCATTGGGATGAGCTCCTCCAGGATTCACCGTGGTGGCCGCTCCTCGACGAGGCTATCGTTCTGATCGAAGACGAGGATCGCTATCTGTTCTTCGAAAACATAGCCCGGCAAGAGGGCGGGAAATTTCATTTGATGGGTGAACAGGAGGTTCATGTCCCCTCCTATTCGGATCTGGCCAACGGCCCGGCGCGCTATTCTCACGACTCTTCATGGATGCCCGAGGTGGTCATGATCGCCAAAAGCACCTATGTCTGGCTTGACCAGCTCAGCCGTCAGTATGGCTTTCCTATACAGCGTCTTCAGGATATTCCCGACCGAGAACTCGACATCCTGGCTGAAAGAGGCTTCACCGCACTGTGGCTGATCGGACTCTGGCAAAGAAGCCATGCATCACAGAAAATCAAGCAGTTGCAGGGAAATCCGGAAGCCAAGGCATCGGCATACGCTCTTGAAAACTATGATATCGCTGACGAACTCGGCGGTTATGACGGTTATGTCGATCTCAGGAACCGGGCCATGCAGCGAGGAATTCGCCTTGCCAGCGATATGGTTCCGAACCATACCGGTATCGATTCTGAGCTGGTGCGCCAGCGCCCTGAATGGTTCCTTTCATCAAACGAACCACCCTACACAAATTACACTTACAACGGCCCGAACCTGAGTGCCGACAGCCGGTACGGCATCCACATCGAGGATGGCTACTGGAACCGCTCCGACGCTGCCGTAACCTTTAAAAGGGTCGATCACCTTACCGGTGATACCCGGTATATCTATCATGGCAACGACGGCACCACGATGCCGTGGAACGATACGGCACAGCTCAATTTTCTCGATCCCGAAGTGAGAGAGGGGGTTATCCGGCAGATACTGCACGTTGCCCGCATGTTTCCGGTCATCCGTTTCGATGCGGCGATGGTACTGGCCAAAATGCATATACAGAGACTCTGGTTCCCCCTGCCCGGTCATTCCCCCGGCGTACCGTCAAGAGGCGCGTGGGCAAAGAGCATGTCCGAATTCGAATCAGCCATTCCTGATGAGTTCTGGAGGGAGGTGGTTGACCGTGTAGCACGTGAAGTTCCGGATACCCTGCTTCTGGCAGAGGCGTTCTGGATGCTTGAAGGTTATTTCGTCAGAACGCTTGGTATGCACCGAGTATACAACAGCGCGTTCATGCACATGCTCAAAAAGGAGGACAACGCCAGCTATCGGCAGCTCATAAAAAAAACGCTTGAATTCGATGCCGAGATTCTGAAACGCTATGTCAACTTCATGAACAATCCTGACGAAGATACGGCTATCGCCCAGTTCGGCAGAGGCGACAAGTATTTCGGCGTCTGCATGATGATGGTGACCATGCCTGGACTCCCGATGTTCGGACACGGACAGGTGGAAGGGCTCACCGAAAAATATGGTATGGAATATGCCAGAGCCTATTACGACGAGCACCCCGACAGTGAGCTTGTCGGACGGCATTATCGCGAGATATTCCCGGTAATCAGGCAGCGCTCGATGTTTGCCGAAGTGGCCCACTTCCAGCTCTTCGACCTTTACGCACCAGACGGACAGGTCAACGAAAACGTCTTCGCCTACACCAACCGGCTCGATGAAAAGCAATCACTCTTCATCTATAACAACCGGTACGAAGCTTCAGAGGGATGGATCAGGAACTCGGCCGGACGGCTCGATAACGGCTCGCTCACCCAGATCCTTCTGAGTGACGCGCTCGGTCTGCCTCACGAGCACGACAGTTATGTCATTTTCCGTGACCATCGCAGCGGACAGGAGTTCATCCGCTCGTGTTCGCTGGTACGCGAACAAGGCATCTACTTCTCCGTCGGCGGATATCAGTATATACTCTTCCTGGATTTCCGAATCGTCAGGCCCTCAAAACTCAAGCCCTATGACCGCGTCTGCCGGGAACTGAACGGACGGGGCGTCAGTTCAGTTGAACTCGAAGCGCTTTCCATGAGCCTGAGGCCGATCCATCTGCTTGTAACGTCAGGACTTGAGCACATCATGCGTGAGCCTGGGGAAATCACCGGACCGGTTCAGAAAGCCGGAGAGTTCGGCGCAGAGTGCGAGCAACTGCTCGCAGGTCTCTCGGAGCGCTTCTGCGAAATCATGGAACAACCGCTGACGCTCCCCACCGGCATCGCCGAAGAGGCGGCAAAACGTTACATCAATGCCCTCGCCTGCCAGACGGCGCTCGAAAAAATCGACGGCATCAAGCGCGTGAAAGCCGCGCTCGGCGTCGGCGGCAGGGTGCGCGATGGGTACGGTCCGATGGCGAAAACGCTCATCGCCCTTGAGATCATTCAACAGATGCTGCGTGACAACGGACTTCAGGAAGCGCAACTCATCGACCAATGGATGCTCGGCGACACGCTGACTGCGCTCATGGCTGACAAAAGCTCATGGCCTGTCCACGGCACGCAAGCGGTAGATCTTTTCAGCTGCCTGCTCCTCCTGCAGCATGAGGACAGCGACAAAACGACAAAAGACAGACTCATGCAGTCAATCAGAAAACTGCACGAATCAGGCGACCGCCACTTCAGCAACTTCGTGCAGGTGCAGCGCCTGCACGAAAAAGAGTGGTTCAGCGAACGCCTGATCACCATACTCGCCTCATGGATCATGACGCAAATGCTGTTGATTGAAAGCGATAAGCCAGACCTGAGTCTCTGGCTCGAAGCCATCGAACAGCTCGAAACCGCCGCCTTCATCAGCGGCTACGAACTCGGCGCATTGCTGAAAAAGGACAGTTGATTATTGAAGTTCCCGCCTACAGGACTGATACGACCTTCAAGTCCTATAGGTCGTATTAAAAGCAGTCAACCGCAATCAAAATGAAAAAGCCCGGAAATCCGGGCTTTTTCATTTTTCTATCACCAGGCCGTCTTATTTGAGCATCGAGTACTCGGCATAGACCCTGTAGGTATTGATCAGCAGGAAAGCCAGCACCAGAATGCCGAATATGGTGAATATGGGGCTTTTCTTCTCCTGCGAAGCCTGACGGTCGATGAAAGGCACAAGCATCCAGACAACACCACCAATGGTGAAAAGGATGATGGCCAGCAGCTCGCCACCCTCGAACTTGAAGTCCTTGAGCAACTGGAACTGCGCCCAGAAGTACCACTCCGGTTTGATACCGACAGGAGCCGAAGCAAGCGGGTCGGCCTTCACACCGATCTCCCAGGGAAACAACACAGCCAGATAGACAAGCAGAGCGAAACCGATCAGCCAGCCGATGCCATCCTTGGCGAGAAAGGTGGGGAAGAACTTGTCGTAGCCTTTGATAAGACCAGCCTCCTTGTAACCGATCGGAGCGGAGGTACCGAGTACCTGCACGAGAGTGAGGTGAGCAGCAAGCACCAGCATCACCAGACCCGGAAGCAGCACGACGTGCAGCGAGAACATGCGGGTAAGTGTCTCCGCGCCGACCTCGGGGCCACCACGCAGAATCTCTACCATGAACGCGCCACCGGGAGCGACCTTCGGAACTTCAGTACCAACCTGTGTGGCGAAGAAGGCAAGTTCGTTCCACGGAAGAAGGTAGCCGGTGAAGCCGAAGCCGAGGCTGAGCACGAGCAGAATGAAACCGCTGACCCACATGAGCTCACGAGGCTTGCGATACGACTTCATGAAAAAGGTGCTGAACATGTGAATGAACAGCATCAGGATCATCAGGTTGGCGCTCCAGGCGTGGATCTGGCGAAGCAGCCAGCCGAACGGTACTTCCTTCTGGATGAAGACAAACGAAGCAAAAGCTTCAGCTTCGGTCGGTTTGTAGTACTGAAGCAGAAGCAGACCGGTGAGAATCTGAATGATGAAGAAGAAGAGACCGAGTCCGCCGAAATAGTACCAGAAAGAAAGACGGTGTTTCGGCACCTCTTTATGCTTCATGTAATCGATGATTGGCGTAAGAACGTAAAAACGCTCCTGGAACCATACCGACAGAGCGCCCATCCTGGAATCCTTGTAGGGATTCGGATCCGGACGGTCTACCGGAGGCTTGTAGACTCCTGACGGTGCTGCGGCCGCAGCAGCCTTCGGTGCAGCAGGTTTGGCAGCCCCCGGTGCGGCAGGCTTGGCTGCGCCGGGTACGGCAGGTTTTGCTGCGCCCGGTGCGGCTGGTTTGGCTGCACCGGCCGCCGGTTTCGGCTTGGCAGGCACGTTGCCTGCGGCCGGTTTCTGGGTATTTTCAGCCATATGTCTTGACTCCCTTGATTTTCAGGTATTGATGCTTAAGCTTTCGAAACGATGATGCTGTCCCCTTCGATCCTTGCCTTGTACTGCTTCAGCGGCCTGGGCTGGGGACCGGAGATGATCTCGCCGGTGATCTTGTACTTGGCACCATGACAGGGGCAGAAATACTGGTTATCAGCATCAACCCAGTTGACCAGGCAGCCGAGGTGGGTGCAGACGGCGCTGACAGCCGTCAGTGTGCCACCTTTGTTGACCACGATGACCTTGTCTTCATTGAACTGGTATATCTTGCCCTTACCGTCCGGAACCTCGGACGCTTTGCCAACGTTTAACTCACTGACGATCTTGATCTTCCTGGCAGGAGGGATGATGTACTTCACGACCGGATAAAGCGTGGTTGCAGCTACAACAGCGCCTACTCCACCAACCACTTTATGCAGAAAGCCCCGGCGTTCGAAATCGACGCCCTTGAGCCCATCTTCGCGGGGTTTCCCGCCAGAAACCGAGCCAGCCGAATTGAGTTCAGCTCCCTGACCCAGCGAACTCATCCTTGCCGGGCTTTTGAAATTACCAGTTTGCGCCATTACTATGTATCTCCTTTTAATGACTTGAGTTGTATGAATCCAGAAAGCATCCGTCATCTGACGGTATCTCGTGAATGATTCACCGGAAAATCACCCTGCTCGGGTGAAATGCAGCTTTCGCACACGCTGAAAGCATTTACAGGCTGGCAAGGAATTTATAATTTTTTCCTATTAATCCTATCAAACCATGCAAATCGGTGCTTGAAATAATTGTAAAGAGTGTACATCACCGATTGTTTTCCCGCCCGCCAGACGCGGCTCGCTGTAAAAAACTGCATCAATTTAGAATTCAGCGGTGCGGGATTCAGGAACTCTGAGATGCCCCCAATCCGCTCGAACCTCTCACCGGCCACATCGACAGTAACATCTGACGTGTAGCGGAGATAGAAAGGCCCCGCATCGAGAGCCCTGCGATGCGTCACCTCGATGCTGACAGGGCCGCTCTGCAACCGGAGCCTACTGGCATGAAGCGGCGCAAACAGCCCACGCATGAAACCGTCCTCGCTCACGCTCACGCCATCAAACACCGACTGCCTGCCGCTTTGGTGATCGTGAACCAGCATGACCGCCTGCGGTTTCGAGACGCGGCCACGCAGAAACACCACGTAATAGATCATATCGTAACGCTCTGAAAAAATCCGTCCCCAGTACCACCGGTCAATCGATTCGTACATCGGCACGATGCCGAGATTGTGATCGTGATAGCCCCGTCCTCTGAATTGCAGAACTTCCCGCTTGCCGGAGGCGAGCGATCTGAGGTCGAGCACGCCAAGCACCCCGGCTTTCGGCACGCTCAGCACCCACTGGTGCCGGAAATCGACGCCATCGTGTACAGCGGTGTCAAGGCGATAGTCAAAACGATGCTGCGGGCGGAAAGAGAACGAGGCGTGAACCGAGCAATCTCGCGCCGGAAACGAAAAATCGATACTTAAGCGATACTCATCCCGCAGCGGATCGTAAACAAACCGGTTCCCCTCGAACCGCACACCTATTCCGCCGTCTTCGGAAGCGAACAGCTCTCGCGCCCCTTCTTTGATGAAGTTGATCGTCTCCCTGCCGTTTTCATAGAGCTGAAAACTGAAGCCGGCATAATCGACCGGGAAAGGCTGATCGTCACGGCGGCCAGCTTTCCAATCCTCGTAATGGCTCAGATAGTAAGGCGAAAAGGCAAAACCGGCAAACCAGATGAAAACGACGGAAATTCCCCGCTCCTCGTCTTCGGCGTCGAAGTACCACCACTCGTATGAACCGGGAGCATCGAGCCGGTGCCAGGCCTCCTGAAGCGGATCGGTAGTAATGTTCATGCGGCGAACCGGGGATGGGATGATAAACCGACGGCATCACCGCACGACGGGCGCGGAGGCTGTACAGCCCGCGCGAGGGAGATTGGAAGAGAGAGAGGGAATCTGATGCGCATACGTCAAAAACCTCGCCAACGGTCTTGTTAAACCCACAATTGCCGACACATACGGCTAAAAAATTTCAACAAGATAGCGCTTTTGGGGGGATTAATCAGCACGGGAAAGAGGGGAATCAATCATTTGCCATAACCGAATCTTGGATCAATAGATACAGTCCATTGATTTATATTCTTTCCTGAGTAAAAAATCGCGATCCATAAAGCGAATGATGAGCACAGAAAATCCCGTTTCTGATACTTAAAATTAAAGAATATAAATAAATACCGATTTGATAAATTTACTTTTTCTTCTGACGTTTAACATTATCCGCGATAATTTCCACATTTCCTGCCTTATCAATGTACCCAACCCCTATTTCCGCTATATTTGAATCGGCAATATATTTCCCTATTCCCATATGGACAGCTTTTAATTTTTTTTGAAATAGCTCCATCTCATCAAGAGCTTTAAGATATTGCTTCTCTCCCATAAACGGCCATCCATATTTCCTTAAAAACCCATGAATAAAATAATTTCTTTGATCTTTAATCCGCATCAACTCTTCCGAAAATTCTTTATCATGAAAATGACTTTTCATGTTATTTGCTACTTGCCCTAATGTCTTATCCTGATGTTGTTAATTATTTTATCAAATTCAGCTTCTCCGCCCTGCTTTTGGATTATAGCCGTAAGCATAAAGCATAACATTCCCTCAAACTGTTGTATTTCAGCCAGTGTTCTGCCCATAAATAACAACAATAGATGCTCTTCATTAGAATATTTTATATCGTAGATAATGTCACCGAAAGGAATCATCTGCAACCTCCATTCACTTTACTGTTCAATGGCTTAAAAAGGAGTTTTCACCCCATAAATCAATCAGTCTAATAATAATAAGACTCTCACAATAACCGCTCTCCACCAACCAACTCCATCGGACTTTCATCATAAACCTTTCCTTCCAGTAACCGGCCAGCGGCTTTCTTATTAACCCCACCCCATTGCTTGAAGAAAAACGGCACATTGGCTGCAAGGCATTTCTCCCGGATTTCCAGAACCCACTCTTCATTCATCTTTCTTGCGCCCCGTCCACTCTCGCCGCCGACGATGACCCAATCGATTCCTTCAAGATTCAAATCAGACAACGCGCTGAGAAGCGGCTCGCAGGAAAGGAATTTCACCTTTGCTCCCGTTTGACGCAGCAACTCTATCCGACCAACATTGTCAGCATTTTCAACCGTTACGCCCATCCACACGTTATGCGGCCAGGTCAGCCACCCTTCGCTATCGTAATACCTGAGAATATCCGCGCGTTTGGTGAGCACCTGAAACACATGATGCGGATTCTGCCTCATCACGCTGAAAACCTTCTGGATGTAATCGAGCGGAATGTCTTTGTGGAACAGATCGCTCATCGAGTTCACGAACACGATGCGAGGCTTTTTCCAGCTGAACGGCTCCTGCAACGCTTCCGGATGAAGGGCAAGACGAAAACCATCACGGTATTTCTCAACCCCCATCCCCTGCAACCGCCGCGCGAATGACTCCGCATAACAGTGCCTGCACCCCTCCGACACCTTCGTGCAACCCGTCACCGGATTCCAGGTTGACTCCGTCCATTCTATATGAGATTTAGCCATAAATTACATTGTTAAGATATGGTTGGCTATTTTCAAAGCAAGCTTGCATCCCTTTTCGTTCCCGCAAGCAAAACAGAGCATATACAACGGGTTATTTTTTTCATTATAGAGCAAATATGGACTCTTGTTCACTCCAGCGAATTTCTCTGACAATCTTTTAATAAAATAATCAGAAATCTCTTGAAATCCACCTTTTTTTATTGATAATTGAGACTCACCAAAAAGGTCTAACGTTTCCGTTTTTTTATAAAGTATATTTTCCCAGTCAGAACTTCCAAACACATTATCGAGCTTTCTTTTCCAAGACTCCGGGATATTTCCGTCTTTTTTCAATAATCTGTTCACGCCAACGCCAAGCGGAAACAAATACCACATATCGACCGCTTTTGTTGCAGCAATAGCCCGTATCGTCTCCCATGATACCGACATTCCGAAAGGATCGAGAAACATAACGGCTCGCAAATAAGATGCCTTTTTGCTCCTTTCACACCAATGCTCTTGTATCCACTTATTTGCCTCCATATTGACTATATGGATTTTCCTGGCAGGGTATTCGGATTTTAATTTTTCAAGCTCCCCGCACTTTCTTGCATCAGTCTCAATAAAATAATAATCATGAAAAGGAGGCTCGATATCCAAAGCTATTCTTGCAGAGCCGTCATGAAATCCTTCAACATCCTCACCCAATAATTCTGGAAACAACAATTGTTGGGTATTCTCGATGGTAATTTCCCTATATCCTGTACCAGCAAAAGCATCGATATAAGAAAGCTGAAACGGCGATTTTTTCAAAGCTGTTGTATACGCGCTCAGATAACTCTTTACACGCAAAAGCTTTTGCTGCGTCCAATCTCCACCAAATTGCTGAATAGTATTCATTGATTTAATATCCGAGAGTTAAGGGGTTCAATAAAGGATACTGCTCAGGATACCGCTACGGAAAATATACGCAAATTTTCAAAAGGTTCACGCAATGACTGTCATCATAAAAAATACATGGCCAAGCAAACCGAATCGCGACAAAAGCGAAAACCCCGGAAGTTCCGGGGCTTGGGGCGTAGGGAATGGTGGTGGACAGAGAGGGAATCGAACCCCCGACACAAGGATTTTCAGTCCTTTGCTCTACCAACTGAGCTATCTGTCCAACTGGAGTGAAGTGAATATAGCAATTAGCCTTTTAACTCCAAACAGAAAAAGAACTTTTTCCGTTGCGGGCCACCATCGCGACCCGCAGTCGGAATCGTTCAGGCGACTGGAAGCTCGATGCGTTCGATGGCGCGTCGGATCCGGCGGAGCACCGTTTCCTTGCCGAGCACCTCGAGCATGTGGTAAAGGCTCGGGCCGAAACTGACGCCGGAAGCGGCGATCCTGAGCGGATGAATCAGCACGGCAGGCTTCAGCCCTTTCGGAGCCACAAACGCCTTGAGCTGTGCCTCGATGTTCTCGGCGGTAAAGTCATCGTTCGCTTCGAGAACCTCGACGAACTCATGAAGCAGAGGCGGCACGTTCGGCGTCCAGCGCTTGACAACGGCATCCTCTTCATAGCTCTCCGGTTCGAAAAAGAAGTAGCTGCTGAAGGTCACAAACTCATGCTCAAAGTTGACGCGCTCCCTCATCAGCTCAACCACCCTGGCGAGGTAATCGTCGGAGCTGATGCGTTCAACCGGCATTTCCGGTGAGAACTCGGCCAGCTTTGCCTGGAGTACCGGTTTGATGTTACCGACGATCTTTTCGACAGGCCGGGTCTTGATGTACTGCTTTTCGAGCCAGGAAAGCTTTTCGACATTGAATACAGCGCCAGCCTTGCCTACCCGTTCGAGCGAGAACTTCGAGATCAGCTCATCCATGCTGAACACCTCCTGCTCGCTGCCCTCGCCCTCGTTCCAGCCGAGCAGCGCGACGAAGTTGACAATCGCCTCGTTGCTGTAGCCCTTGCGCATATAATCCTCGACGGCCACGTCGCCCTGGCGCTTGCTGAGTTTTGAGCGGTCGGGATTGAGCAGAAGCGGCAGGTGCGCGAATTTAGGTGGATCCCAGCCGAAGAATTCGTAAAGCAGCAGGTGCTTCGGCATCGACGGCAGCCACTCCTCACCACGAATGATGTGGGTGAACTCCATCAGATGATCGTCGATAACGCTGGCGAAGTGGTAGGTCGGAAAGCCATCGGACTTCATGAGCACCTGGTCGTCGATGGTCGCCGAGTCGAACTCGATCGGGCCGCGAATCATATCCTCGAACCAGACCGACACATAGTCCGGAACCTTCATTCTCACCACATAGGGCGCGCCTTCAGCAAGCTTCTTTCTGATCTCCGATTCCGGTATACTTCCGCCCATATCTTCGGGCAGCCACTTGCGGTTGTACTTGGGCTGAAGACCCTGCCTGAGCTGAAGCTGGCGGTTCTCCTCAAGCTCTTCTGAAGTTGAAAAGCAGTAGTAGGCATTTTTCTCTTCGAGCAGGCGGGTGCAGTAGTCGCGGTAGATCGGCAGCCGCTGTGACTGCACATAAGGTCCGTGATTGCCTCCGTGCATCGGACTCTCATCAGCGATGATACCCGCCCATTCGAGCGTACTGATGAGATTTTTCTCTGCCTCCTCGACCTTGCGGCTCTGGTCGGTGTCCTCGATCCTGATGACGAAGTCCCCGTTCATTCTCTTGGCGAACAGATAGTTGTACAGTGCGGTGCGAAGACCGCCGACATGGAGATATCCCGTTGGGGATGGGGCAAATCGCGTTCTAACCCTTTGACCGGCCATAGTACGAAAAATCAAGTTTTTAATGATTGCGGCAGATAACAGAAACGGCACACTTTTTTAATCGGAAAAAATGACAAGTGCCTTTGAGACGCAATGAATTTAAAAAAAACTCACTGCATTTGACAACCCGACAGAAAAGAATGACGACATACCACAGGGAACCATATCCCTGAATAAAGAAAGAAATAACGTCTAAAAAACCTTAACAGGAAACGTTCATGATAAACTTTTTGGTTTCCACCAAAGTTTTAGTTTTAATTACTTAAAATGTCATAAGTTATCTTGCATCATCGAAATGACTGCCGATGCAGACAAATAAACGCAGCGACAAGGTACCAAAAAGCCGCCCGAACAACAGGTTCATGCCACCGGACAAAGCCCCGGAACCTGATAACCGCTCTTCTGGAAAAGAGAACCGGGAGGAAGGAAATTTCCCCCGATTCATTCTTTTTCTGATGCTGGCACTGCTTGGACTGTTTGTATTCCAGCGTTTTTTCTCTCAGGAGCTCTCCCCGGAAATTTCCTATAATGAGTATCGTTCGATCATCTCGGGCGGCTCGATTGCCGAAGTAACCGTCAAAACCAGCCAGGATAACTCTGCACTCCTTACCGGCAGACTGAAAAAACCTGATGACCTGAAACTGGGCAACGGCACTACCGTGCGCTCCGAACGCTTCATGGTCAGAATTCCCGGCTTTGACCGTTCTCAGGCTGACAGCCTTTCTGCTCTCGGCATCCAGCTCAAGATAGTCCAGAGCAGCGATGAGCTGACCAGCGTTCTCCTGCTCGTATTGCCCTGGCTGCTCTTCGGGTTCGCCTACTTTTTCATTTTCAGACGCATGTCTCTGCAGAATGGAGCATCGAAGAACATTTTCAGCTTCGGCAAAAGCCGGGCAAAACTCATCAGCGAATTCGATGTAAAGGTGACCTTCAGGGACGTTGCCGGAGTCGATGAGGCGGTGGAGGAGCTCAAAGAGACGGTGGAGTTCCTCATGAATCCGGAAAAATTCCAGAAAATCGGCGGTAAAATACCGAAAGGAGTGCTTCTGCTCGGTCCTCCCGGAACTGGCAAGACATTGCTGGCAAAGGCTATCGCCGGCGAAGCGAAAGTACCGTTCTTCTCCATATCAGGTGCCGATTTCGTTGAGATGTTTGTGGGCGTTGGTGCGGCAAGAGTTCGTGACCTGTTCGAAACGGCAAAGAAAAACGCGCCCTGCATCATTTTTGTCGATGAAATAGACGCGGTGGGCAGAAGTCGCGGAGCAGGGCTCGGCGGTGGCCATGACGAACGGGAACAGACCCTGAACCAGCTTCTGGTTGAAATGGATGGATTCACAACCAAAGACAACGTGATTCTCATCGCAGCCACCAACCGTCCTGACGTCCTCGATACGGCACTTCTGCGACCCGGACGCTTCGACCGGCAGGTCATGATCGATAAACCCGACATCAGGGGACGTGAAGCTATACTGAAAATCCATACGAGAAATACCCCGCTCTCCGACGACATCGATCTGGCTCTGATCGCCAAAAGCACTCCCGGCTTTTCCGGAGCGGATCTGGCCAATCTGGTCAATGAAGCTGCGCTTCTGGCTGCAAGAAAGGAACAGGTAAAAATCACTGTCCAGAACTTCGAAGAGGCCAGGGACAAGGTACTCATGGGGCCGGAGCGAAAGAGCATGTACATTTCTGCAGATCAGAAAAAGCTTACCGCTTATCATGAAGCCGGCCATGTCATCGTATCGAAATTCTCCAGCGGCTCGGACCCCATCCACAAGGTCACGATCATTCCGAGAGGCAGAAGCCTCGGTCAGACAGCTTACTTGCCGGTCGAGGACCGGTATACCCAGAATCGTGAATATCTTATAGCCATGATAACCTACGCCCTCGGAGGCAGGGCGGCTGAAGAGCTGATCTTCGATGAAGTCAGTACCGGTGCGGCCAATGATATAGAAAGAGCCTCGGAAATAGCGAGGAAGATGGTGAAGAACTGGGGAATGAGCGACAAACTCGGGCCCGTGAACTACGGAGACAGCCACAAGGAGGTCTTCCTCGGCAAAGACTACTCCCATGTCAGGGAATACAGCGAGGACACCGCTCTTCAGATCGACGTGGAAGTAAGAAGAATCATCACCGAATGCATGGACCATGCAAGGAAAATTCTTTCAGCGCATACCAGGGTGTTGCATGAAATGGCCGGACGTCTGATTGAAAAGGAGTCTCTCGATGCGGCTGAAATCAATACCATCATTGAATCAGAAAGCGCAATTTCCGGATCTCTGGCCTGAGTCACTGAAAAGGCATAAAATAGAACAACACTTCGGAAACCATCATGCAACTGCTCAGTCTGTTCATCATCGGAGTCACCGCAGGTTTGCTGTCCGGCATGTTCGGCGTAGGAGGCGGAGTGATCATCGTGCCTGCCCTGGTGTTCCTTTTCGGTATGAACCAGCAGAGTGCCATCGCCACCTCACTCATTGCGCTGTTACTCCCGGTAGGACTTCTGGGGGTTATCGAATATTACCGCTCAGGCAAGATCGGAACGGAGAACATCTGGTTTGGACTGGCCATCGCCGCAGGACTCTTTGCCGGAGCTTTTTTCGGAGCCCGTCTGGCCATCTCACTTTCAAGCGATATGCTGAGACGCATGTTTGCTGTTTTTCTTGTATTCGTTGCAATCCGCCTTTGGAATTAACCAGCTGTACTGGCAAACCTATAACCTAAGCACACACTATCATGGGACAGACAACCACCAAAGCCGACCTGGTGAACGTGATCGCCCAGCGCACAGGTCTGACCAAGAACGAAACGGAATCAGTCGTAGACTGCCTCTTCGAGAGCATCATCGACTCGCTCAAAGCCGGAAAAAGAATTGAAATCCGGGGTTTCGGATCATTCAACATCCGCTACAAAAACCTCAGACAGGCAAGAAATCCCAGAACTGGTGAGAAAGTAACCGTTGGACCGAAAAACGTACCGACATTCAAGATTTCAAAAGAGTTCAAGCAAGCCGTGAGCGACAGTCTGAAAACTGACGAATAGCCACCTCTGCGACATACCCCCGTCCTGAATCGGAAATGCATCAGGGGCTAAGTCTCACTGTTTCAATCCTACCGTTTGCAGTTTTAAACGGCAGGTTGACTGGCTCTAAAAAATTGAACAGGAAAAACCAGATGAGTCCGAATACAGGCAATAGCACCGGAATTGAATAACGGTAAATGTACTCCATAAAACCAGGAACATCTGCGCCTGTCTGTGCTGCAATGTTTTTTACCATGAAATTCGGAGCATTACCTATGTAGGTAAAAGCACCAAAAAAAACCGCTGCAACTGATATTGCCATCAGGTAGAGGGACGAGTTGGCATCACCCGACACCGCTGAGGGCACTCCACGGGCAAACCGGAAAACATCCTCGACGTTTTCAGATACCATCCCGAATTTTCCAAGTGCTGCGGCAACAAAATTCAGATAGGTCGGGGCATTGTCAAGCACTCCTGAAAGAATCCCGGTAAGCCAGAAGAAATGGGTGACGCTGAACTCCGCGGCATGTTCCTGTGCATATAAACCGATAAGCTGAAGAGCAGGTATCATGGTGGCGAAAATGCCGATAAACAGGAATGCAACCTCTTTAATCGGCTCAAAATTGAATTCGTTACCTTTAAGAGCCTCCCGATTTGCCGTCCGGTAGGCCAGTACCGAGATCGATAACATGATCACCTCCCTGATGCCGAACGGAACATGAATCATCTCCTTTAGACTGGGAACCCAGGAAATCACGGAAGGATCGAGAAAAATCGAACCTGTCAGCGGAACAAGATAGAGGAAATTTCTGCGACCTGTCAGCACGATACGCCATGGGGTGGACAGGTCAGCTCCCCCTCCCCCGGCCATGGTATCCAGCACAAAGAAGATAGTGAGCAGCACTCCAACCGTCAGCAACCATGGTAACCAGAGATTTTCAAGTACCCAGAAAAAGGGCACTCCCCTCAGAAACCCGAGAAACAGGGGAGGATCACCTACAGGCGTCAGAGCTCCTCCTGTGTTGCTGATAATGAAAATGAAAAAAACTATATGAAAAGGCTTCAGACGGCCTTCGTTGATCCTGAGAAACGGCCTGATGAGCAGCATGGATGCCCCGGTAGTTCCAACAAGATTGGACAGTATTGCCCCGAAGAGAAGCAGCAGCGTATTGAATGCGGGCGAACCCTGACGTTCGATCCTGATAAGAATACCTCCAGCCACAACAAAGAGTGACGAAATCAGGGCGATAAACGAAATATACTCTTCAAGCGTATGTTCGAGATGATACAGTCCCCCCTCGATACCGAAAGCGTAATATGCCGTTACGACGCCTCCGAGCAACAAGGCTATAATCTTGTAATGGTTTTCCCAGAAACGCGGATAGAGAAGTGGACCTGTGGCGATCATCAGCAAGAGCAGAACAAACGGCAATACCAGCCAGGCCGGCGGAAGGGAGGAATGAGTCCCCCCTTCCGGTGAGCAAAAAGCAACCGCTGGAACAGCAACAGAAAACAGCAGAAGAGCCGCCATTGCCGCGCCACGCAGTAAAAACCCGAAGCGATAATTCATAACGCCTTCAGATATCGAAAAACGTATCAATCGCCTTCAAATTCAGTCAGAGAATAGATATCGTATCCTTTATCGCGGATTTTCTTTTCACCGCCGATATCGGGCAGATTGACGATGAAAGCCATACCGGCCACAACCCCACCGAGCTTCTCGACCAGCCCGGCAGCGGCAAGAGCCGTTCCGCCTGTGGCAAGAAGATCATCGACCAGAAGCACTCGCTGCCCCTGAACCAGAGAATCGGTATGCATCTCGATCCTGTCGGTGCCATACTCGAGTTCGTATTCGAGCTGAACGACATCCGCAGGTAACTTGCCTGGCTTCCTTACCGGTACGAATCCCTTGCCGAGCGTGTAGGCAAGCGCTCCGCCAATAATGAAACCTCTGGCCTCGATGCCAACGATCACATCGAAATCGACTCCATTGGACAGATAGTGCTGGGTCAAGTTGTCGATCACCAGACGGAACCCGACAGGATCCTTGATAAGTGTGGTAATATCACGGAACATGATCCCCTTTTTCGGGTAATCGGGAACAGTACGGATTCTGGATTTGATGGGCATGGTTACAGAGGTTTTCAGGAATTGTTGATAACTGCCGGACACGAGGTCTTTGCTGTATAGAAACACAGTAAGACACCGGTTTTATGAGATAAAAAAATTAAGATAAGAGTCTGGCCTGTAAATGCAAACCGTCTCCGAATCCTTCGATCAGTACCTCATGCTCCTCCCCTCTGACTATACAACTTAAAGTGTCGATCCCGATATCGACAGAAACCCGGAGGTAATTACCGGTATAACCGCTCCATCGCAGGGTACCGCCGGAGAGTACCGTGGACTCTTCGAACAGCACTTTCATTCGGCAACCGATGAATGAACCTGCAAAACGCTTTTCAATCTTTTCGCCCAGAACCCCCAGACGGGCAGACCTCGATGCAGTCACATCCGAAGGCACCCGCACAGAGTGCCTGGCTGCAATTTCACGGAAAAGCCTGGTGCCCGGCCTTATCGAGCAGGTAAATGCATGCAGGTAAGCCAATGGCAACTCCCCGATAAACTGGCACATGTCGAGGAAATCACTTTCGGTTTCACCTGGATAACCAACCATCACATCAGCGCCGACAGCGCATCCTCTGATCGAGCTGACCGCTCTCACCAGACGATCGCGATACAACGTGGTATCATAATGACGCCCCATAGCACGCAACACCCTGTCTGAACCGCTCTGCAAGGGCAGATGAAAATGAGGCATAATCTTTCCCGAAACTGCAATGGTATCGATAAGCTCTTCGTCAAGCAACTGAGGTTCAACCGAACCTATGCGAATACGATTGACATCGATCTTTTCGAGATGTTTCAGAAGAGCGGCAAATCCGATGCTTCCATCCCTGTAATCGGCAATATTGATGCCGGTAAGAACTATTTCACGATAACCGGCATCGGCTATTTTATGTGCCCTTTCGAGTATGGCTGAAAGGGGTACAGAACGCGAAAACCCCCTTGCAAGCGGAATCGAGCAATAGGCACATCCGAAACTGCAACCATCCTGTATTTTCAGGAAAGCCCTTGTTCTGCCCTTTTCCGGCTGGCAAAGCATCGAACAGGCCGGATGTGCCTTTCCGGACTTATCAACAGGTGATACCATTACCAAAGGAAGAGTATTTTCCGGAGATACGTCGTATTGATACCAGTGATTCACAAACTTATCATTTGTTCCCAGTACAAATGAGACGCCTTCTATAGACGCAATCCTTTCCGGATCGAGCTGTGCATAGCAACCAATCACGCCAACCCTGCTGCCGGGATGATTTCTAATGATTTTTCGAATCTGCTGTCTTGATTTTCTCTCCGCTTCTGCTGTAACCGCGCAGGTATGTATAATTATCAACTCTGCCTCTTCATCAATGGATTTAAATTGCCATCCCTGACAAACCAGCATATCAACTATCGTTGATGTCTCAGCATAATTCACTTTACAGCCAAGAGTTACAGCGGCAATACTTTTCTGTTTCATAGTAGAGCATAATACTGATAATTGTCAGAATCACTCGCCACATATAGCGAGTCAGTCACACACCATATATACATACTTATTACATCGTACATCATGCAAAAAATTAAATATCGGATAACCATCTTTTATATTGGACTATTGCATACAAACCGCTTATATTTTATTCGTTCAAAGTTGTATTCATAAAACCAGCAAATCATGACCACCATGAGTAAAGAATCCGCTCTCGATAAATTTGACATTTACATAGCTAATGTCGATGAATTCAAGTCACTGAACAAGCAAAAAAATGAGCTGAAAGAAAAACTGGCAGAACTTCAGCTTCAGTTTGAAGATACTATTCGGCCTTACGAAAATGAGTTAAACACTATTATCAAAAAGCTCGAAAACTATCTCTCAAAGATCGAAGGTGGCAGCGCGCCAAAACCCGCACCGGCCAAGTTCGGACGTGGAAAGCTCGGCATATCGATCAAAAACCTGCTTCAGGCTAATCCTGACAAGGCATTCAAGCCACGTGAAATCGCAACTGCCCTTCAGACAAAAGGTACTGCTGTCAGTCTCTGGTTCAACAAGTATGGCAATTTCGATCCGGAAATCGATCGTATTCCTGTAGGTGAATGGGGAAAGCGTTTCGTTTATCAGATCAAAAAATGATCGGGCCAAAAGCCATATTCATACTTACGCATGTTTAAATGACGAAAAAAGGTTGCCTGAAACGACAATCTTTTTTCGTTTAAAACCACTTCTGAATCATCTTAATATCCGAGCTGCCTCCTGTTTCTCGAAAAATTCATCGCAAGGCCGACCATCATCATATTGGCAACCAGCGATGAGCCTCCATATGAAATAAACGGAAGCGGCACACCGATAACAGGCATAACGCCAATAGTCATACCGATATTGATAACCACATGAGTCAGGAGCAATGAAGCATATCCGGCAATCATCAGCTCAACAAATCGATTCTTGATTGCACCAACCATCCAGACCATACGAAGTATCAGCGCAAGAAAAAACAGCAGCAGCAATAAAGAACCTAAAAATCCGAGTTCTTCGGCAACTACGCAGAAAATGAAGTCTGTCCACTGGGCAGGAATATAGCGAAGCTGGGTCTGGGTGCCTTGTAGAAATCCTTTTCCGTAAGCCCCACCGGACGCAATCGCGATCCTTGCCTGAAGTGCATTATAGCCTGCCCCCTGGGGGTCAGCTGTCGGATCCAGAAATATCTGTATTCTCTTGATCTGATGAGGCTTCAGAATAGATCCGGTAAATTTCCAGGTAAGCAATCCACTCGCCAGGCCACCGCCAGTTACCAGCAACTGATGGAAACAGAACCTGTTCCTGAGAAAGATCAACACAATCATGGACACAACCGTAATGGTTGCAAGAATGGTTAAATTAAAAAAACCTGAAAACAACAATGCAACAGGAACTACTGCAAGCAGGATATAGTAAATCTCGAAACCGGCAAGAACAATCATGGGAACAATAAAGGAAAGACAGGTCAGGGTAGTTCCCATATCCGGTTGAAGCATGACAAGTCCTGCCGGCACCAGCACCATGGCAAGTACCTTGGCAAGGTCTACAATATTTCCAATATCGGTCTGATCATCCGACAGAAACCTCGCCATGGCTATAATGGTGATCATCTTGGTGAGTTCGGAGGGCTGAAAACTGAACATACCGATTCGTACCCAACTGGTTTGTCCTGCAATTTTCCTGCCGAAAACCAGCACAACGACAAGAAGGATGACGCCGGCAGCATAAATGAAGTAGGCGTTGTCTTTTACGATTCGATAATCTATATAGTAAAAGACAGATGCCGCAATTGCGCCAGCTACAGCCCATGAAAGCTGTCTGTAAAAAAGTGAAACCGATTCTGCCGTACTGTTGGTCGCACTGTAAACAGCCATAAGCCCCATGACGATCAGGCCCGCCATCGGAACCAGAAGCCACATAAAATCCAGTTTGTTGTACTTTTCCATAACTTTACCGTAAAGAGGAGGTCTATCATATTATCTTGTCGGCAAACGGCGCTTTAAACCGCTGGAAGCCGTTATCGAAAAATATACCGACTCTTGAATCATTCAGGGAAAACCTTCACGTGCACACCACTTCATTCTCCTGCGGCCACGTTGCCTTTGTCGGAGCACCGAATGCCGGAAAATCGACCCTGCTGAATCGTCTGCTGAAACACAAGCTATCGATTGTCACCCCAAAACCGCAAACGACAAGAAAAAAAATTACCGGCATCTTTCATGACGATCGCAGCCAGATAATCATTCTCGATACACCCGGCATCATGGATCCCAAACAGTCTCTGCATGAATCCATGCTTGAAATAACCAGACAGTCCTTAAGGGAGTGCGATCTCATCGTCGGGCTCATCCCTTTCCGGAAAGGTGAAGAGCCCTATGACAGAATCTTTGCCAATCAACTGGTCAGCCATTGGATAGTTCCTGCCGGAAAACCTTTCATTGTAGCACTGAACAAATGCGATCTGGTTCCGGAAAGAACCGTAAAGGAGGTGCAGAAAGAAATCATGGAGACCTTTCATCCTGTTGCGGCCCCTGCTCTTTCGGCTCTCGACGGCAGCAATATCGACAAACTGGTCGAACTCATCAGACCGATGCTTCCTCTTGACGAGCCTCTCTGGCCGGAAGATATCCTGAGCACCGAACCTGAGCGTTTTTTTGTCGGAGAGATCATTCGCGAGAAAATATTTCTGCAGTATGGACGGGAGATCCCCTACTCAACCGAAGTGGTCATCGATGAGTTCAGGGAACAGCATGAAAACGATCCGTGCCGGAAAGAGCTTATCCGCTGCTCGATCATCGTCGAGCGCAACAGCCAGAAGCAGATCATTGTCGGTGCCAGAGGCGCTGCACTTAAAAAACTCGGCCAGGCTGCCCGGAAAGAGATCGAAAAGCTTCTGGATCGACCGGTCTATCTGGAAATTTTTGTAAAAATCCGCCCGGACTGGCGAAAGAAAAAGAACCTGCTGAAAAGCTACGGGTACTGACTTAAAGCAGAAAAACCCCTTCGCAATGGAAGGGGTTTTTCTGGCTTTGGCTGTAACAACCGGGCAAAAAGATCAGCGGCCTTTCGGCTGGGGTTCCAGCTCGGCACTGGCTGCCTCGATCTCTTTTTTCTCGTTCGGATGAGCCTGGAGATAGGCCTCGATCTCCTCTTTGCTCTTGTCCTTGAAGTACTCGAGAGCAGAGAGAATGATACGCTTGTTCTCCTTGTCGAACTCGATAACACGAAGCGGCAGTTCATCGCCGATCTTGAAGGAAGAGTGAATATCCTTGACACCACCCTGCAACAGATGCGAAACAGGAACGAAACCATCCACATCGCCGGGAAGAATGACAATGACGCCTTTCTCGATGATCTGTGAAATCTGTCCGGGAGTTTCGGCTCCGACAGCATACTTCTGCTCGAACTCACCCCACGGATCGTTGTTGATCTGCTTGTGGCCCAGAGCGATGCGACGGGCATTGACATCGAATTTCAGCACCTTGACTGCGAGTTCCTGGTTCTTTTTGACCAGCTCGCTGGGGTGGCGGATCTTCTTGGTCCACGACAGGTCAGAGATATGCACCAGACCATCAACACCGGGCTCCAGTTCGACAAACACACCGAAATCGGTGATGTTGCTGACCGTACCTTTATGAATCGAACCCTCGACATACTTTTCTGAGAGAGCGATCCACGGGTCTTCCGAAACGCGCTTCATCGAAAGGGACAGCTTGGTGTGCTCCTTGTCGATGTTCAGGATAACACACTCGACCTCCTGATCCAGCGATACGAACTGGCTAGGGTGTTTGATGTGCTGCGTCCAGCTCATCTCGGAGATGTGCACCAGACCTTCGATGCCCTTCTCGATCTCCACAAAAGCACCATAATCGGTGATAGAGACCACGCGACCTTTGGCCTTGATGCCGACCGGATACTTGATTTCGATGTTTTCCCACGGATGGGGTTCAAGCTGCTTCATGCCAAGTGAAACACGCTTGGTATTCTCGTCGAAGCCCACGACCACAACCTTGATCGGCTGGTCGAGTTCGACCACCTCGGAAGGATGGTTGATTCTGCCCCAGGTGATATCGGTAATATGAACGAGACCGTCCAGACCCCCAAGATCGACAAAGATACCGAAATCGGTGATATTCTTGACGGTGCCTTCGAGGACCATGCCGACCTTGATGTTGGCGAGCATCTCCTCACGCTTGGCCGCATACTCCTCTTCGAGGATGACCTTGTGGCTGACGACGATGTTCTGAGTGACCGGGTTGATCTTGACGACCCTGAAGTCCATGGTCTTGCCCACGAGCGCATCGAAATCACGAACCGGCTTGACATCGATCTGCGAACCGGGAAGGAACGCCTCGACGCCTGACAGAGAAACGGTCATACCGCCCTTGACGCGGTTGATGATCTTGCCGTTAATAATGGTGTCATTCTCGATTGAATCGTAAATCTTGTCCCAGATACGGAGAACATCGGCTTTTCTCTTGGAAAGAATGAGCTGACCCATCTTGTCTTCGATGTTCTCGAGATAGACCTCGACCTCATCGCCGACCTTGATTTCATCGTCATCCCGGAATTCGAGAAGCGATACGATACCTTCCGATTTGAAGCCTACGTCGATGGTGACGTCCTTGTTGGAGATCGAAACGATACGTCCTTTTACGATCTCTTCTTCAGTGATCTCGGAGAGGGTGCTCGTGTAGAGCGACTCCATCTGTTCGAGCTCGGAAGGCTCATAATGAGCGAAAATCTTGATTTTTTTTCTGCCCGGCACTTTCGGCTGCGGCTTTTCCAGCGTTTTTGTTTCTGACATTAATGTTTTCCTTCCTCTCTGATAATTTTCCGTCAGCCGCGAGAGATTTCGGCTGCCGGTTTTTATGGTTGTTATGGATTATGACACGAAAGAACACTGTTCACATTCACGAAGGCAACGCCATCACCAGCTTCATTGCCCGACAATTTTCATGACCAGATCATGGACGAACCCGACCTGTTCTTCAATGGTAAGTTTCGAGGTATCAACAACGACCGCATCCGGATGCCGCCTGAGCGGCGCATGGGTGCGTTCTTCGTCGTCGCGGTCGCGCCTGATGATCTCCTGTTCGAGATCTTCAATGGATGGAACTGCCGCACCGTGCGCCTTGAGTGTGAGTTCCGCATGACGCCTTCTGGCTCGTTCACGTGGATCGGCCACGAGAAATATCTTCAGCTCGGCATCGGGAAAGATCACGGTGCCGATGTCACGGCCATCCATGACAACACCTCGCTTGCGCCCCATCTCCTGCTGAAGCTCTTTCAGCTTGTCCCTGACCGCTTTGAGCGAACTGATGAAGCTGACCTCGCGGCTGACCTGGTTCTCCCTGATCGCCTCGGTTACATCCTCACCGTCGAGCAGCACCTGATCGCCCTGGAATTCGATGGTTATCGTCCGGAGAAGTCCGGCAATTCCGGATTCATCCTTGCGAAGATCATCGAGCAACCCCTCGCGAAGCACTCTCAGGGTTACCGAACGGTACATAGCTCCAGTATCGATGTAGGTGTAACCCAGCCGGCCGGCAAGAGTTCTTGCCGTGGTGCTCTTACCGGATGCAGCCGGCCCGTCTATGGCAACGATGATCGGTTTCTTTTCGATGGGGCTCTCCAATGCATTTTGATTCAACCTATAATTGTAAAAAATTAATTTGCTTTTTCCAAACGGATTGATTACATGTTAAAACCGTTTTTTTCAACAAACATCACTGCTTATGTCACTCCGCTGCGGCATTATCGGTCTGCCCAATGTCGGTAAATCGACGCTGTTCAATGCCATCACGGCCAAGCAGGCCGAAGCCGCCAACTATCCGTTCTGCACCATCGAGCCCAATGTCGGCACCGTGCTGGTACCCGACCATCGCCTCGACGAACTTGCCCGTATCGTCAAGACCCCGGTTATCGTGCCGGCCGTGCTTGAAATCGTCGATATCGCCGGACTGGTCAGGGGAGCGAGCAAAGGCGAAGGACTCGGTAACCAGTTTCTGTCCCATATCCGGGAGGTCGATGCGATCATCCATGTAGTGCGCTGTTTCGAAGACCCGAACATCATTCATGTCGAAGGGAGGATCGATCCGGCCGGCGATATCGCCACCATTGAAACCGAACTGATGCTTGCCGATCTGGACAGCATGGAAAAGAGAATGGATAAGCTGCGCAGAGGCGCCCGAAAAGAAAAGGAGCAACAGCAGCTGGTCGAACTGGCTGAAAAGATTGTCGCCGGCCTTGGCGAAGGCCAGCCGGTTCGCCGCATCCTCGAAACCGCGGAAGAACGCGAAATGGCCCGGCAGTTTTTCCTGCTCACCGCAAAACCGGTGCTCTATGCGGCCAATGTTGCTGAAAACGACCTGCCCGAAGGCAATGAACATACCGCCAGAGTAGCGGAAATCGCCTCGGAAAGCGGCTCGAAAATGCTCGTTATCAGCGCCAGAGCCGAAGCCGATATCGCCGAACTTCCCGAAGAGGAGCGGCCAGAATTCCTGGCGAGTCTCGGCCTGGAGATGTCGGGTCTTGACCGGCTTATCAGAACGGCATACACCCTGCTCGGTCTGCATAACTACTTCACGGCGGGTGTCAAGGAGGTTCATGCCTGGACGATTCGCAAGGGTGCGGCCGCCCCGGAAGCTGCCGCCGCCATTCACTCTGATTTCGAGAAAGGGTTCATTAGGGCAGAGGTGATCGCCTACGATGATATGGTCTCTCTCGGTTCGGAACAGAAAGCCAGAGAGGCCGGCAAGATGCGCTCCGAAGGCAAGGAGTACATCGTGAAAGACGGTGATGTGATCACGTTCAGGTTTAATGTTTAAGAGATCAGTCGGATCGGTCTGATCCGACTGATCTGATCTAAGGAGCTGTTAAGAAATAAGTGGATCATTATCAAGCAGAGTTAGGATCAATCCTGTAATTCCACTCACCGTGAAAAGCGTTACGGGTGATGTTGATGAGCTTGAACGTTTCGTCACTGACTTTTACA
>Ga0233420_10000120_pt1 | contig 34952 bp, 31 predicted proteins | sample Watercolumn_Mata_4_FD_183009 | JGI IMG/M metagenome (GOLD analysis project Ga0233420, IMG submission 183009) | Freshwater microbial communities from Lake Matano, South Sulawesi, Indonesia - Watercolumn_Matano_2014_102_MG | ecosystem: Environmental > Aquatic > Freshwater > Lake | place...
AACTCAGACAGGATTTACAGGATGGACAGGATGCATAAAGGCTTTTAAAAGATTGTTTTCCTGCCTACTGGCAGGCCATCCTGTAAATCCTGTTCATCCTGTCCAAGAACTCAGACAGGATTTACAGGATGGACAGGATACATAAAGGCTTTTAAAAGATTGTTTTCCTGCCTACCGGCAGGCCATCTTGTAAATCTTGTTCATCCTGTCCAAAAACTCAGACAGGATTTACAGGATGGACAGGATACATAAAGGCTTTCAAAAGATTGTTTTCCTGCCTACCGGCAGGCCATCTTGTAAATCCTGTTCATCCTGTCCAAGAACTCAGACGGGATCTACAAGATGGACAGGATACATAAAGGCTTTCAAAAGATTGTTTTCCTGCCTACCGGCAGGCAGGCCATCTTGTAAATCCTGTTCATCCTGTCCAAAAACTCAGACAGGATTTACAGGATGGACAGGATACATAAAGGCTTTCAAAAGATTGTTTTCCTGCCTACCGGCAGGCAGGCCATCTTGTAAATCCTGTTCATCCTGTCCAAAAACTCAGACGGGATTTACAGGATGGACAGGATAGATAAAGGCTTTCAAAAGATTGTTTTCCTGCCTACCGGCAGGCCATCTTGTAAATCCTGTTCATCCTGTCCAAAAACTCAGACAGGATTTACAGGATGGACAGGATACATAAAGGCTTTCAAAAGATTGTTTTCCTGCCTACCGGCAGGCCATCTTGTAAATCCTGTTCATCCTGTCCAAGAACTCAGACGGGATCTACAGGATGGACAGGATAAGAAAGACAAATTTTCTTAATGGTAGATCCTAGAAGGGAATGTCGTCGTCGAAATCGACATCCATACCGCCGCCACCGCTGCTGCCGGGAGGATACGACGGCGGAGCGGAGGCAGGCGGTGGCGCGTCATAGCCGCCTCCGCCAGCACCCTGGCTGTAGCCGCCCAGGCCACTGCCCTGACGTGGCCCGGCGGATTCCTGACCCCCGCCGCCGGCCCGATCCAGCATCTGCATCTCGTTGGCGACGACTTCGGTGGTGTATTGGTCCCGGCCTTCCTTGTCCTGCCATTTCCGCGTCTGCAGGCGGCCCTCGATGTAGAGCTTGCTGCCCTTGCGCAGGTAGTCGCGGGCGATTTCGGCCGTGCGGCCGAACATCACAATGCGATGCCACTCGGTGCGCTCCTGCAGTTGTCCCTGTTGATCCTTCCAGGCTTCCCCGGTCGCCAGGCGCAGGTTGGCGATGACGCTGCCGTTGGGGGAGGTGCGAACTTCCGGGTCCGCGCCCAGATTGCCGACGAGTATGACTTTGTTGACGCCGCGTGAGGCCATGGGGGTATTCTCCTGATGCTGAACGGTGCGGGCGATTGCCGCCGGTGCCGTATTGTACTGGAACCTAAATCCGGCGGTTGGGCTTGATGGAGGGGCGAATTCATTCGCCTACCTGCCTGCCGGCAGGCAGGCGATAAATCGCATCATCCTGTTGGAGCTGGGCCTGATGGGTTGAGCCGTAGGAGCGGGCTTTAGCCCGCGAACGTTCGCGGCCTGAAGGCCGCTCCTACGCAGACAACGCCGTCAATCAGGGCCGTAGGCTGGGTAGAGGAACGAAACCCAGCGAATCGGGTCGAGTAGCTGGGTTTCCGCTGCGCTGCAACCCAGCCTACTACATTGACAACTTCCGCGGCGAATCTCGGGCCAGGCGGGTGAGACTTCCTGGCCGCGCCGCTCGGGTCGACCACGGAACGGCGCCGGTCCGGGGAGTCGGGTTGTCAGGGCAAAAAGATTCTTTCCAGCGAACCCTGGGACAGATTACCCCGCGCGTCCTCCGCCTCGATGAAATACCTCGCATCGCCCAATCCCACCGGCAAGTCGGCGGTGAAATAATTCGCCGTGACCTGGGCGCCGGTCTGGGTAGGGTAGGGGCCATGATCGCGCATCGGCAGCCGTTGTTCACCGGCTTCCGTCCGCAGCACCAGTTCGACGCGTTGCAGACCGGAGACATCCGCTACGAAGCTATGGACGACCGCCTCGCGGGGCGCGTCGAGCAGGCAGCCCTGACCCCAGCGCTTGCCGCCCGGATTTTCCGGCGTCACCCACGGCGGGAAGATGGTAGGCCCGCTGTGGTCGCGGCTTGCCGCCATCAGCGCGTCGATGGCGGACTGGATCAGCCCATTGCCCAAATTCGCCGCGTTGGTCACCTGCCGGTCCCAGACCGTCTGTCCCGTCCAGTACCAGTAACAACTGGTTTCGGCGGTCAATAGCAGGCGGATCGCCTCGGGCAAGGCCGGATGTTCCGGCTCCGCGTATTCCAGGGTGTGCACGCGGTTCTGGAAGGCGGTCAGCACCGCCCAGGAATTCAGATCGGGCGAGTAGGGCTGATCATAACGGCTGAACCACTTCATGAATTGCGGATCGCCGTTGTCGGCGCCCGCCCAGGAACCCGGTTCGATATGGATGACCTCTTCGGGATCGGGCGGGAAGCGTTGGAGATAGTCCTCGATCGTGGTCAGTTCGAAGCGGTGGTCCCGTTGCAGCCATTCCACCAGCCCCCTCGTATTGTGGTGGTAATAGCTGTCCGCCCCGCCGCCATGATTGTCGCCGTCGGAATGCAGCAGGAAGAACGGCGGATGCGCCGGGTCGAAAGTACCGTTTTCGACGATGCGGTCATACACCTGGCCCAGCACATCCGGGTATTGCAGCGCCCCGAAGCCGCCGCGCGCGTCCTCGTTGCCGATATACCGCTCGGCCGGCACGGCGATGATCTTGTGCGGATGGCCGTCCGGGTCCTCGTAGCCGACATACGCGGGCCGCAGCAGACGCGGCGAGATTTTCGAGCCGGCCCAGATGTTGTGCAGTTGCAGCCAGTCGTCTACCGGGGGATTCGCCTGCTCGGCCGCGTTCGGCGGCAGCATGCCCTCGCCGAGGCCGGCATAGGGATAGTCGCGGCAGGCGCGGAAGCGGTGGATTGAATCGTAGATGACCGCCGTGACGCCCGCTTCGACCAGGGCCGGGATCATGCGCGCATGAAAGGCCGTTTCCGGCGGAAACAGCACTTGCGAGGCCTCGACGCCGAAGGCGCGGCGGATGACGTCGCGATGCCAGTGAATCTGGCGCACGATGTCCTGCCGGGGAATCAGCGCCATCAAGGGATGAAAGAAGCCGAAGGCGGAGAAGGAGACCCGCGGATTGCCCAGGGCCGTGCGCGCCCCGGCGATCGCGCGCAGCGACTGGTTCCAGCCGGCGAAACGTCCGCCGCACAGCCCTTCGTCGGCGCAGCGGTCGAGCTGCTCGATCAGCGATCCGCTCCAACTGGTCGAGAGTCCCGCGTGCGGCAAACCGCCGTCGATATACTGGCGTACGGCGGCGGGGATGAAGTCCGTGTAATTGCCGCCGCGCGAGCCGAAGATGCCGTCCTTCTCCCCGTCCCAGTAATGGCGGTCGGTGGTGTTGTAGTAGGGCTGGTGCATGTGCTTGTGAATGCCGAAGTACACCTTCACCTCGGCGCCGCCCTGCGTCGCGATCCTGATCTCCGGTTTGGGTCGCGCCGGCGCGGTCAACTTGAGATCCCGGAAGTCCTTGATCCAATCCTCGCCGCCCGCCTGACCGATGTCGGCCAGGCGGCAACCCTCGATCTGGACACGGATCTCGCGCGGCCCCTGCAGCAGCCCCGCCGGCACACTGGCGATGTAGCGCCACCCGCCGGAGGTTGCGGGCTCGGCCTGTATGGCGTCGCCCTTGATCAGTTTCTGTGCGCCCTGCCCATGCAGGATCACCTGCGGGAAGGGAATCTCGCCATCGGCGGCGAAATGGATCGCGAACGCCGGGTTCCGTCCGTCGGGTTCGCAGTGGATTTCCTCGGGACAGTCGATTCTAAGGAAACGGCTGAAGTTCGTCATTGCATTCTCCAATAGTCGTGAGCATGAACTAACCTAAATCCGGCGGTTGGGCTTGATGGAGGGGCGAATTCATTCGCCTATTCAGGGCGTTGTGCGCGAATGAATTCGCCCCTACGATAAATCGCATCATCCTGTTGGATCTGGGCCTGATTGGCTGAGCCGTAGGAGCGGGCTTTAGCCCGCGAACGTTCGCGGCCTGAAGGCCGCTCCTACGCAGACAACGCCGTCAATCAGTCAAGCCCACCTCCATCCTGTTTATCCTGTGGATTCCCGTCCTACTGCTTTTTCTAGGATTAAGTATCGGATGAAGCGGTCAACTGCCGTTTCTAGGTTCAAGCCAAATCCTCTGCCTCGAATCCCACCACCGAGCGCTGTTCGCGGCTGAACTCCACGCCGATGCCATGGATGGGGATCCCCTCGGCGCGGTATTTGTCGGCATAGCCCCTATCCTTGATCTGCTGCAGCGCCTTCCCCTCCGGGACCAGTTCCACGACCTTGAATTCGAACAGATAAATCCGGCCATTGAAGCGCACCGCCATGTCCAGCCGGCCCTGGTTCGAGGCATCCTCCAGGATGATGTCCAGACCCAGTGCGGCGAAGTGGCTGTAAAAGACGCTGGCGTAATAGCCCTCGTACCGGGCGATGGGGTTGTTGCGGTGCCAGTCGTGGGGGATGCCGGCGAACAGCTGGCTGAAGTGTGCCTGAAGCCCGGCAAAATCGTTGGCCGTAAGCCGCTCGAACAGTCGGCTCTCCGCTCGTTCGGCCCGCATCGCCTCGCCCAATAGTTCCTTGAGTAGGGCGTCATGCAAGGCGCTGCGCACCTCCAGATTGGGTTCGGTCAGCGTGTATTCGATGCGCGCGCCCAGTTGCCGCTGGCCGGCGAAAGTCAGATAGCCGGTCTGCCAGAGCAACGCCTCCGTGGGCATCCGATCGACATCGAAGGTGGACAACAGGCTTTCCGAGGCATGGACGGCTGACAGGTCGGGCGTAAAATAGCCGCGCTGGGTCAAGACATCGACCAGGAAAGTCGGCGTACCCGTCTCGAACCAGTAGGGCCGGAACCGGCGCTTGTCGAACAGCAACAGGAGGTCGAAGGGGTTGTAGACGGCCTCGCCGGTCCAGTTGTAGCCGTCGTACCAGTCACGGATCCGTTGGCGGTCCAGTCCCTCCAATTCCGGCGCGAAGACGGAATCGACATCGGTTTCGGTATAGCCGCAGATAGCCGAGTAACCCGTATCCACCGTGATGTCGTTGAGGTTGTTCAGCCCCGAGAACAGGCTGACCTTGCTGAACTTGGACACGCCGGTAAGGAAGGCGAAGCGGATATGGGCGTCCGAGTCCTTGATCACGGAATAGAGGTTGCGCAACCCATCGCGCAGCTCGCGGGCGATCTCGGGCCGGGTGATGTTGTCCAGGATCGGCTTGTCGTACTCGTCGACCAGCACCGCCACGCGCTCGCCGGCGGCGGCATGGGCCTTGCGGATCAGCTCGGCGAAACAGCCGGAGGTGGTGGGCTGCTCACAGCGCAGACCCAGGGATTCCTGATTGATGTCGAGCAGTTCGCGAATCTTCGCCTCCAACTCCGCTAGATCGCGCAACATGCCGCCGCCGAAGCTCAGCCGGATCGTCGGGAATCGCCGCGACCAGTCCCATCGGTCATGAATGGCAAGCCCCCGGAACAGCGGCTCGTTGCCGGCGAACAGTTCGCCCAGCGTATCCAAAAACAAAGACTTGCCGAAGCGGCGCGGACGGGACAGGAAGTAATGCGACCCCTCCTCGATCAGCCGCAGGGCGAAGGGCGTCTTGTCGACGTAGTAATGGCCATCTTCCCGGATTTTCTGGAAAGTCTGAATGCCGATGGGGAGTTTCTTGCGGAGCATGGACGGCGGCGATGTGAACGATCGGTGCATTTTACCCCGATACCCGCCTCGGCCCGTACCGGTCCACACAATCGTCCTGGAAACGGGGTTGGCCTGCCCGCCGGCAGATTCAGGGCTTTGTGCGCGAATGAATTCGACCTGATCGATAAATCGCATCAGCTTGTTGGAGCTGGGCCTGATGGGTTGAGCCGTAGGAGCGGGCTTTAGCCCGCGAACGTTCGCGGCCTGAAGGCCGCTCCCACGCAGACAACGCCGTCAATCAGTCAAGCCCACCTCCATCCTGTTTATCCTGTGGATTCCTGTCCAACTGTTTTTTCTGGGATTATGGATCGAGATTGACCGGGTCAGGCATGGATACCCCAAAAATCGCCATACGACATCATCCCTGGCAACGCCATCTCATCGCGCCGGCGCTGGGGCTGGCGGGTGTGCTGGTCTTCACGGCCATCAACGGCTATGTGGGAATTCTGCACGACGCGCAGGTTTACGCGTTCCAGGCGCTGGCCAGGCTGAAACCCGAAATTCTCGGCAACGATCTCTTTTTGCGATACGGCTCGCAAGACAGTTTTTCGCTCTTTTCGCGGCTCTATGCGCCCCTGATCCAGCTCGTCGGGTTGCCGGTGGCGGCCATGGCGCTGGCGCTGTTTTCGAACGCTCTATTGTTTGCCGGCACCGGCTGTTTGTTGCGGCAAGAGCGTGGCTGGACTTCGGCCTGGGCGGGTCTGCTCGGCGTGGCCATATGGCCGGTCGCCTACGGCATGGAATCCCTGCTGCACGTCGCGGAACCCTTCGCCACGCCGCGACCCATGGCCTGTGGCGCGAGCCTGCTGGCCATGGCCCACGGCTTGAGGGATCGGAAGGTCAAGGCCGGTCTATGGTGCCTGTTGGCCCTGTGCCTACACCCCCTGATGGCGCTCCCGGTTCCGCTGGTCTTGCTGGGCGTTGCCTTTCCGCCAGGCAGGGCGCTGTTCTATCTGAGCCTGATGGGGCTGAGCCTAGTGATCGGCGCCTCGCTGGGCCTGCCCATCCTGGAGCGTCTGTTGCTGCCCATGGACCCGGAATGGCGGGAGGTCACCCTGACCCGGGCCCCCTATCTCGCCCTGTCGCATTGGGGGGCGGAGGGCTGGATTCAGGCGGGGCTGGGGGTGTTGGGTCCCATGCTGATCGGTTTTCGATTGACCGGTTCCCTCCGGCGTCTCTACGCCATCGCCAGTCTGGTGGGCGGCCTGGGGTTGCTGGTTTCCTGCCTGGGGGGCGACCTGGCTTCCAGTCTTCTCATCCTGCAGGTCCAGCCGTGGCGGATGACCTGGCTGGGACATTGGCTGGGCGTCGCCGGGATTGGCCTGATTTTCATGAAATCCCGGGAGACGGGCAAGCCGGCGGATCAGGCCGCGTGGATGGGGCTGGCCGGCGCGGAACTGGCGGCGCCCGGAGTCGCCAGCCCGCTCATTCTGGTCTACACATGGGTCATGGTCCGGATCCAGCACGCGGGGGAAGGACGGCGAACGAGCCAACTCATCGTCGGGGGCGGCCGAACGATTCTAGCGGCCGCATGCATGGCCCACGTTTTCCGGCGGGTCAACGAGAGTCCCTATGACACCCTCCTGGAGATCATCCTGACGGATCCGGCGATCTGGGCGGGGCTGCCGATGGCGGCGTATGCCTGGCGGGAGCGCGTGCCCCAACGATTCATGAAGCTGGTGTTCATGCCCGCCGCGCTGAGCTTCCTAATTTCGGCTCCACTGGTGTATTTGAAAGCAGCCTATGTCCGCGAGAGCCGGGAGTTCGCTCCGCCTCGGGAAGCGGAGGACATCCGCGCCCATCTGCCGCGAGGCGGCAGCGTGTTGTGGGAGCCTGGTCCACGAAACGCCTGGTTCAGGCTGGGATATCCCAGCTACATCTCCAGGATACAGGCCGCCGGCACGGTCTTTTCCCTGGAGACGGCCATGGCGGCCGCCCGGCGGTCAGGGCGGGTCGAGGCGGTCCTGGGAGCGCGGGACTATATGCGCTGGCATGCCGATCGGCCGGCGCGGACCTCGCCGGACCCTGAGGCCGTGCTGCGGCTGTGCGCCGATCCGGAATTGTCCGCCGTGTACACGAAAATCGGAGTGCCCGGCGATGCCGCCGTTGTCGAAGTCCACGATTCCGATGGTGCGCCCGAGGGACGGTTCATGTTCTGCCGGGGCCGGTGAACAGGGTCGCGGACCACCGCATGAGAACAGCGGCGCATATCCCGCGTGAACCGGCACGTAGAAATCTTCCCGCCCAAGGGCCGGGCTTTCGGCCGATTGCTTGTCGATAATCGCCCAGCAATGTCCCGATGGCATGCCGGGACATCTGTCCCGAAAGTTGCCTATGGACACTATGTGGAAATTCGCGTACGGTACGCTCACGTTACTTGGGTGCGCCAAGCTAGCGTTGAGGGGACAGGGAGTGTCGGGTACCTGGAGTAGAGTAAATCGTTATCATTGGAGATGAATCATGAAAACTTTAATGGCTTTCTGGAAAGAAGAAGATGGATTGAGCGCCGTCGAATACGCGGTCGTGGGCGCGGTTCTCATCGCTGGGCTGGTCACCGCTTTCACTAGCTTGTCTGATAAGGTAGCCAATAAGGTCAATACTATTGCGACCTGAATTTGGTTGCGTGAACTTGCCTGGCCGTTGACGATGACGAGTTAGGCGCTCGCGAGTAGTGCGGCGTCGAGCTTCGCATGGGCGAGTCAACCCGGGGTGCCTGGACCGCGCTCCGGGTTTTTTATAGGCGGGAAGCGTCAATGAACCGCAGGATCGAATACCGAGACCAGAAGTCTTGGCGGAACCGCATTGCGTTTTTCTCGGCGTAACCTTTGGGTTAGCTGGGGGGTGGCTTTCCCATGATTCCTGTCCGAGCCAGGGCAATCGCATGAAGGTTAAAATCCGTCATTCCGGCTTGGACGCCGGAATCCAGCGCCATGGACGGCAACCAGACTATGGCACAAGTGCCTGATTCAAGGTCTGTGCAAGTGCAAAGCTTGCCATCCCTGGACGCTGGATTCCGGCATCCCTGCCGGAATGACGAGGTTTTTAGCGTTTGTCATCCTTCATGCGATTGCCCTGCTGTCCGAGCCGAATGACATGAGTCCACAGGGTGTTCTCGTGGCGCTGGCCTTGTTTGCGGTGACTCTCGGCGCGATTTCCGATGTGTTCACCCTGCGCTTGCCCAATAGCCTGACGGTGAGCACCGCGGCGGGCGGCTTGGCGCTGCAGGCCTGGCTGAATGGGCTGGATGGCGTCGGCGATGGCTTGGCCGGCCTCATGGTTTCCGCCATGCTTTTTTTTCCCTTGTACCTGCTGCGCTGGATGGGGGCCGGCGACGTCAAGCTGTTAATGGCGATAGGCGTCTGTCTAGGTTGGAAACTGGGTTTTCTCGCGAACATGGCGACTCTGACGATCGGGGCTGCCATCGGCTTGGCGATGCTGATCCTATTCGGCGGGTTTTGGCCGCTGTTGCGACGTTATGGCCTGATTTTGAGAACCATTTTTCTTACCGGGAATATCGCCTACATACCGCCCGAATCCCATGAACCCGCCGCGATCCGATTTCCCTATGCCATCGCGATATTCCTGGGGACCTTGACGGCCCTGAAAGCGCCGGAACAATGGCCTTGGCTATTGGAGTTCATACCGAAACCATTTTATTGAGGGGGCATGATGGGTTCCTTGCCGAACGGATGGACAGGGCCATCGCGCGTAAAGGATAATCCTGGAAACGGCGGTTGGGCTTGATGTAGGGGCGAATTCATTCGCCTACCAGCCTGCAGGCGGGCTGGTTCAGGGCTTCGTGTGCGAATGAATTCGCACCTACGATCAATCGCATCATCCTGTTCATCCTGTGGATTCCTGTCCAACCGCTTTTTCTTAGGATAATTGATCGCCATTCGGGCGGGGATCAGGGCAATCGCGCGAAGGTTAAAACCGCGTCATTCCCGCATGGATGCGGGAATCCAGTGCCACGGACGGTAGCCCGGCGAACACCCAAGCGTCTATTTTGGCTCTGCCGGGTTGGAAGAATGCCATCCCTGGACGCTGGATTCCGGCTTCCCTGCCGGAATGACGGTGCTTTTTTCCTGTTTGACCGTATCAATGGTTTCGAGCGATTGCCCTGGGGTCATGATGGCCCCCTCGCCGAACGGATGGACAGGGCCATCGCGCGTAAAGGATAATCCTGGAAACGGCGGTTGGGCTTGATGTAGGGGCGAATTCATTCGCCTACCAGCCTGCCGGCAGGCTGGTTCAGGGCTTTGTGTGCGAATGAATTCGCACCTACGATAAATCGCATCATCCTGTTTATCCTGTGGATTCCTGTCCAAGTGCGCGTCGTCGCGCCTTGCCGGACAGCCCGGGAACCGCACTCTCGAACACACCCAACTGCCGTTTCTAGGATCATGTTCAATGCCAGATCGTTATTGTTGCTGGGGATAGCGCTGATTCTTGCCCTGGCGTCCGTATTCGTGGCCCGGCAATGGATCGCGGCGGTACGGCAGCCTCCCGCTACCCAAACCGTGGAGACGGTGCCGGTCGTCGTCGCGGCGGCCCAGATTGACCACTTGTCCAGAATCCGCCCCGGCGAAGTGAGAGTCCTGCGCTTCCCCAAGGAAGGACTGGACCTGGATCCCTCCTTGAGGCAGGCAAGTTCCAGCTTTTTCAGCGATCCCTCCGCGGTCGTGGGCAAATACGTCACCCAGACCGTGTACCCCAACGAACCGATCGTCCGGGAGCGCCTGCGCGACCATCTGGGGGGGAGCGGCTTGTCGCACGTGGTGCAGCCGGGGATGCGGGCCGTTTCCATCAGCGTGAACGATGTGACGGGCGTGGCCGGCTTTGTGTTGCCCGGCAACCGGGTGGACCTGCTTTCCATGCGCAAGTTGCCGGGATCCGAGACGCTGACCCCGTTGTTGATCATGCAAGATGCCAAGGTACTGGCGGTGGATCAGGAGGTGTCGCAGGATGCGGATAAACCCCACAATTCCAGGACCGTGACCTTGGAGCTGTCCCCCCAGGACGCCGCCGTGGTGATCCAGGCGGCGGAATCGGGAACCGTGCAGATGACCCTGCGCAATCCGCTGGATCGGTCCCCCATCGCCTCGGCGCGCGCGAGCCAGGATGCTTCCATGCCGCCTAAACCGGCGCCAAACCAATCGGCCCGGACGGCGCCCGGTTACAGCCGGGTCGTCAGCTTGGGCGGTAGAATGGAAAACTACTGGTGCGTGCAATCGCGCTGCGTCGCGGGGAACAAGGTGGCGCCGGTGCCTGAAATCGCGGCAACGCCCGAATCGACGATGCCCGGCGATACCGTCGAGCCGGCGGCCGAAGCGATGAATCCCTCCCCGAAATATGTCGAATGAAGACGGCTCTCGACTGGCCGCGTTTTCCTCGGGCCGGCAAGGCGGCATGGCGACAGGCGCCCCATTTCCGCAAACACCATGCATGGCTGGTAAGCCATCCTGACCATTCCGATGAGTAGAGTGAACAAGGCCAGCCGGCTCGGTTTATTGGTGATGGTGTCCTTGGGCCTATCAGGCCCGGAATACTGTGGAGCGGAGTCGCCGGATTACAGCGTGCCCGTCAACAAGGGATCGGTGATTACCTTGCCGGTGCCCGCGGATCGTGTTGAGCAAGGCAACCCGCAGCAGACCGAGGCCGAAGTCCACTGGCTGGATCGGAACCATGTCTTCATCAATGGGCGCCAATTGGGCACCACCAACCTCGTCCTTTGCGACCATCGATCGGGCTGTTTCCGCAGCCTGAGGATAGAGGTCACGCACGACCTGGAGAGCCTGAAGTACAAACTGCACGAGGTGTTTCCCGACGAATCGCCCAAGGTCTACTCCTCCCAGGGCGCCATCGTGCTGGCCGGCCAGGTGTCCAGCGTGGAAAAGATGAACGCCATGCTGGCGATCGCCGGGACGTTCGCGCAGCCCGGCAGTCCGGGTCAGGCTGGCGGCATGGGCATGGGGGGTGGCGTGGGAGGAGGAATGGGGGGGGTGGCGGTGCCCACCTACGATACGAATCGGAGGGTCATCAATCTGATGCAGGTCGGCGGTCCGCAGCAAGTCATGCTCGGCGTGACGGTGGCGGAGATGAGCACCAGCCTGGCGCGGCGATTGAAGGTCAACTTTTCGGCGTTCGGGGGCGGCAGCGACATTCAAGGCGGCGCCATCGCGAGCCCGGACCTGATCAAGGCGCTGATCGATAGCCTGGCGAGTTCCGCGGCCACCGCCTACAACCCTTCGGCGCTGTTCCTGCGCTTCGCCGGCAGCGACGCGCAGGTTCGAACCTTCATCACGGCCTCCCGTGAAAATGGTCTGGCCAAGATTCTGGCCGAACCCAACTTGACGACCATATCGGGTCAGGATGCGGAGTTTCAATCGGGCGGTTCCTTTCCCGTGCCGGTCTTCAACTTCGGCGGGGGCGGCACCGCGGGCGGCGCGGCGGGAGGCGCCAATGTCCTGTTCAAGGATTATGGCGTCATCCTCAAGTTTTTGCCGGTGGTTCTGGATACCCATCGCATCAGTCTCAAGGTCAACATCAATGTCAGCGAACTGAGCAACGAAAACGCCATCACCGTTCCGGTGGGCGATGGCGTCAACTATTCGATTCCCTCATTGATTCAGCGCGGCGCCTCCTCCGCGCTGGAACTCGACAGCGGCCAGACCATGGGCATCGCCGGCCTCATCAACGATCGCACGCGGGAGACCATTACCAAGTTTCCCGGCTTGGGCGACATTCCGGTACTGGGGCAACTCTTCACCAGTCAGGAATTCGTCAGGAGCGAAACCGAATTGATGATTTTCGTGACGCCGCAACTGGCCAAACCGGTCGATCCCGGCAAGCTTCGGCTGCCGACCGACGATTTCGTCGAGCCCTCGGATACCGAATATTACTGGATGGGACGCACCGAGGGACTGCTGGACCAGCCCCGGCGGCCTGCCGGCCAGCAACGGAATTACGGCGGCATGCGGGGTCACTTCGGACCCAAGGTCGAGAACTATCGGCCATGAGCGCGGCGCGCGTTGGATCCGGATGGATACCCCTCGAACGGAGCCGGCCGTGAAGAACAACCGTCATGTGAAGACGAAGATCCTCATCGGGACCCTGGCCTGGCTCGCGGGTCATCCCGAGGCCGCGCCGATGGACTACGCGGGTAGCTGGAACATGCGCCTGACCTATGCCCAGGGTCAGGTCGTAACCTACAAGAACCAATCCTTCGTTTCCCTCAAGGATGACAATCTCAGGATCAACCCCGTCAGGAATCCTTCGGTATGGCGTCCGCTCGGGACCGTGGGCAATACCGTTCATCACGCCGACGGGGCGCCGGCGGCCACGGTCGGCAATATCGGCGACTTCTTCATCGATACCCTGAACCATCTCCTGTATGGACCCAAGACGTCGTTGGGCTGGCCCCCGGCCGCCACCTCCCTGATCGGTCCCAGGGGCGATATCGGGCCGGAAGGCCCGGCCGGACCCGCTGGCGCCGCGGGTCCGAAAGGAGAGGCCGGACCGGAAGGCTCGGTAGGGCCCAAGGGCGACCCAGGAATCCAGGGGCCAAAGGGAGATACGGGTCCGCGCGGTCCCGCCTGGTCGGAGTCTTTCGCGTACCGGATCGGCGATACCGGTCCGGGTGGCGGCGTCGTTTTCCTCGTCGACCATTTCGATCGATATCCCGATTTCACCTACCTGGAGGCCGCTCCCAAGGACCTGCCCGGCACGATCGTTTGGTGCGATAAATCGAGCGTTTCGATACCGGACGCCGGCGGCTGGGCCGCCCGGGCCGTGGGCCGGGGCCGGCCCAATTCCCAGGCGATGCTCGCGGTCTGCGCCGGCGGCGCCGCCAATGCGGCGGACGCTTATGTAGCGCCCAACGGCGTCGACGACTGGTTCCTGCCCAGTTTGGGCGAACTCATGGCCATGTACGGCAACCTGCAGGGCATGGGGGATTTTGCCTACGATTCCTATTGGAGTTCCTCGGAACTGGGCAGCTACGACGCCTGGTACGAATACTTCTATTACGGAACCCAGTATAACTCGGGCAAGAATCTCAAATATCGGGTCCGGCCCGTTCGCGCCTTTTGACCCCGCATTGTTATCATGACCTTCGACCCTAATAGATCTCCGCCGAACCCGAGCAAGGGATGGTTGCCATGCGCCGCGAGGGGTTGGATTATCAGGGTAATCCCACGAAGCTATTTATACCGTCAAACAGGAAAAAAGCACCGTCATTCCGGCAGGGAAGCCGGAATCCAGCGTCCTGGGATGGCATTTTTCCAACCCAGCAGAGCCAAAATCAAACGCTTGGGTGTTTGGCGGGCTACCGTCCGTGGCACTGGATTCCTGCATCCATGCAGGAATGACGCGGTTTTAACCTTCGGGCGATTTGCCCTGATTGGATTATCCGGCACGGGCTCTTGATTAACCCGTCGTTGATACCATAATAATGCGAGGCATCGAGGGGTATGAAAATCTCCAGCCAGGGCCCCGCGCCGCGGATGGGGCTTGAACCCGATGAGCGCGGCGCCCGAAACGAGACTGATCAACCTGGAAAAAGCGGTTGGACAGGAATCCACAGGATCAACAGGATGGAGGTGGGCTTGACTGATTGACGGCGTTGTCTGCGTAGGAGCGGCCTTCAGGCCGCGAACGTTCGCGGGCTAAAGCCCGCTCCTACGGCTCAACCCATCAGGCCCAGCTCCAACAGGATGATGCGATTGATCGTAGGTGCGAATTCATTCGCACACAAGGCCCTGAACCAGCCTGCCGGCAAGGCAGGTAGGCGAATGAATTCGACCCTACAGCAAGCCCAACTGCCGTTTCCAGGATCAAACAAGGGCTTGCCGCGCGTCGTCACCCGGCTTCCCGCCCCGGGCGGGCGCCGATGCGGAGCCAGGACTTGAAGGATTCCGCCGTGTCTAGACAGCAACAGGGTAGACGCCAACCATGAACCGCGACACGCAAAAGGGAGCAACCACGGTCGAGTTCGCTGTCGTGGGTATTCTCTTGTTTATGCTTTTGCTGTTCCTGATGCAGTTGGCGCAGTACTGGAATAATCGGGAAATGATGTCCTTGGCCGCGGTGGAGGGCTCAAGGCTGTTCTCGGCGCAGCGGGGTTACGCGACGCCATGGACGGCAACCCGCAATCGGGTGCGCGCCCGCCTCGACGGTGTCGTGGCATCGGCGGCGGTCTTGAACAGCGCGCTGACCATCACGATGGATGTCGCGGTTCCCTGCACCGGCGCCTGCTCGTGCACGGGGGGGGCAACCGAGCGCAACGGCAGTTGCGTCACGACCTGCGCCAACGACAGCAGTTGCCAGGCGGCCTTGGGCACGTCCGACTCGACACCCGCGCCCGGCACCGCGGCGACGGTAACCCTGACTTACACGTTCACGCCGCTGTTCCGGTATTACGCGCCGCTCAGCAACATCACCAGAATGACCGGCACATCCTCGGATGTCGTGCAATGAAGATACCGAGGCAGGGAAGGATGGAGGCTCCAACCGCCCATACGGGGCAACAAGGGCTATCCATGGTGGAGTTCGTCATCGTCGCTCCCTTTTTGCTGTTCATCATGTTCGCGGTGGCGCAATTCAGTTGGTTGTTCAATAATTATTACATGGTGGTGAACGCGGCGGGCGTGGGCGGGCGCTATTTCGCCGTGCAGGCGGCGTCATCCACGGCTTACGCGGATACCCTGCGCGTCGTGCGCAATGCCGCCGGCATGGGCAACGAAATCACCATCGCCACGGCGGTCAACGACGTCGCTTGCAGCGACGGCAGCAATCCGACCTGCGGCAACGCCCTAAAAGCCGCCGCCATCGCGGCCGCGTGGCAAGAGCAGCGCTGCACGGTCGCGGTCACCTACACGATTACCGCCCCATTCCTGGTTTCGTTCGGCGGACTGGACCAAATGTGGCCCACCCAGTATCAGTACACGGTGTCGCAACGCGTGGTGGTGTCGCCGTAGCGGGGCCTATTAAATTAAACTTATAAACCTGGAAAAAGCAGTTGGACAGGAATTTACAGGATCAACAGGATGATGCGATTTATCGTAGGTGCGAATTCATTCGCACACAAAGCCCTGAATAGGCGAATGAATTCGCCCCTATTAAATAAACTTATAAATTAAACTTAAATGATCCCGGATCGGGAACGAGGCGCCGCATGGATAACAAGAATCATCAAGGTCACATGAGGTTGGGACGTCGGCAGTCGGGCGTCGCCGCGCCGGTCGTGGTGGCGTCCCTGGTGGCGGTCATGGCCATGGCCGGCCTATCGATCGATGTCGGCTATATCGTATGGAACCAGAAGCGCCTCAATACCGCCGTGGATTCCGCCGCGTTGGCCGGCGCCCAGGATCTGTGGTCGAAGGGTTGGGATACCGATGTGCAGGCGACGGTCCAGCGCTATGCCGCACGTTATTCGCCCTCGGGCGGGGGCGGCAATCCGGATAGCACCAACACCCTGGCCATATCACCGGACAAGGTGGACGCGCCGACCGCAACCTGCCTGCGGCTGGGCAGCGTCGACCTGGACTACACCAGGGCCACATCCACGTGCAACGCCATTCGTGTCCGGCAGACGGCGCGCGTGCCCCTGATATTCCTGCCGGTCGTGGGCATTCGGGAAAAAACCATCGCGGCCACGGCGACCGCCAGCGCCGGCGGCGGCGGGTCGCCGCCGCTGAATGTCGCCATGGTTTTGGACACCACGGCATCGATGTCCAGCAATATGGTGTCGTGTTCGCCCTACGGCACGTTAACGAGACTGAACTGCGCCAAGAAGGGCATGCAGGACCTGGTGAAAAAACTCAAGGCCCGTGGGAACACGGTGGGACTGACGGTGTTTCCCCCCCGGAATTCCGCCGCGGCCGTGGCCAAGGACGTGGACTGCTCGAGCAATCTCGGCGGGTCCGACCTGAGCAAGTACATGGCGGGGTCCGACGGAGCCTATCCCTGGCGGGATTCGACCAACAGCATCAGCACCATCATCGGTTGGGCGTCATCCGCCGACTACATCGCCAACAACGACCTCAATACCAACCATAACCTGGTCAAGGCCATCGGCGGCCGAAGCAGTTGCGTGGGCGCCGAGGCGCCGGGCGGCGTGGGGACCTACTACGCCCAGGCGATCCGCCAGGCGCAATACACGTTCGCCAGCATGAACAACGGCCAGGATAGCATCATGGTCGTGCTCAGCGACGGCGACGCGGATGGCGACATCCAGCCGGAAGCGCTCGTTCGCGGGACGATCTATGATGGGGAGGACGCGTCATTCAGCGCGACCATTTATGGAGCGACGACCTCGGTATCCGGAACCACCATGCGAGTGGCTTCGGTAAGCTCCGGCACCATCGCCATTGGCGAAACCGTTTCCGGTAGCGGCATCACCAGCGGCACCCGGATCGTGTCGCAACTTTCGGGCACGACCGGCGGCGTGGGCAATTACCAGGTTTCCGTGTCCCACCGGCTCACGACCAATAGAACCGTGACGACATCGCGTCGTTCGGGGACCACGCTGCGGGTCAGTTCGGTCACCTCGGGCACCCTGGCCGTCGGCAAGACCATCGGCGGCTCGGGAATCACCGCGGGAACCACCATCACCGCCATGGCTTCGACCACGGGCTGCATCAATGCCTATAACCAGTGCACCGGAACCGGGGGTACCGGCACCTATCGGGTTTCGAACGCTCATAACCGGGCCTCCACGCAGGATATCACGGTGCCTTCCGGCTACGAGGAGAAGCAGTGTCAGCAGGCGGTGCTCGCGACCAACGATGCCCGGACCGCGGGCACGAAGGTCTATGTCATCGCCTACGGCGCCTCCACCTCGAGCGGCTGCAGTACCGATTCCTCCGTTCTTTCACCCCTGAACGATAGAGGCATCAGGACCCGGCCCTGCAATACCCTGCAATGGATGGCGGGAGACTCGACCGGGATCACGACGACCCGCCCGACGACTCAATCGCGTTATTTTTATTCCACGGACGCCAGTTGCACCACGGTCTCGGGCAATACCGCCTCGAGCGTGGCGGACATCTTCGAGGACATCGGCTATGGTCTGCTCGGTTCTAGATTGATACCCGACGACGCCCAATAGTGGAATGCACGGTGACACCATGACGATCGAGCGATGGGACAGCGGTCCGGAACGGGGGGCGAGGCCGGCTAGGGACTCGGCTTGCCCCAGGGCTCGCGACGAACCGGATGCCGGTGGGACCGGCGGGGGCCGTGTTCGGGCCGGGTCAGCGTTAAGCAACCCGCGAGAACAGCCGGATTCGATGCACACACCCCGTGCATGGCAACGGAGATGGGGTTTCCTTGCGGCCATGGCGCTGCCGGGACTGTTGGCCGGTTGCCAGGAATGGATGGCCGAGCCGGTCAGGGTGGAACAACATTACGGGCAGTCGGTGCGGGTGGCGATGACCGAGCAACTGTATGACCCGGGACGCGCCATGCATCCCGATCCCGTCGGGCCCGAGGGCCTCTCGGACGGCATCAAATCCATCAAGGTCCTGCAACGCACGTATCAATCCGACATTGGTCAACCGCAACGGATCAGGCAGCAACAGGGCTACAGCGTGCTGGGAGGCGGCAGCGGTGGTGGTGGCGGTGGTGGAACCGGCGGCGGTGGCGGCAGCGGCGGCGGGATGTAACGCTCAACCGGCAGGTCTCCGAGGGAAGACCCCATTCTTGTCGATCGCGTTCGACCGGGCGGCGCCGGAGGATCAGCCGTCGCGCGGGGTGTTGGCGGCCACGCGGCACAGGGAGCCGGTCGATTGTTATATCCCTTACCAAGTCTCGCGGCTCGTGGGCTAAAGCCATCGGCATCGATTCGGTCGCCGGCGCATGACGCGCCGAGAACGAAGGCCAGCCGCCTAGCCGCGAGTTCACGGGGTTCAATCCCCGCCCGGCGGGGCAATGTCCGGGTGTCGGCGGCGGGGGCGCCGATGCGAAGGGGGCGCTGGCGAGGAGGGATCGACCTGGCGAGATGTTAAAGAGTCTTTGAGCGGCAAGAATAAATAATCCTGGAAACGGCAGTTGGGCTTGAGGTAGGGGCGAATTCCTTCGTCTATTCAGCGCCTTGTGTGCGAATGAATGCGTACCTACGATAAATCGCATCATCCTGTTGGAGCTGGGCCTGATGGGTTGAGCCGTAGGAGCGGGCTTTAGCCCGCGAACGTTCGCGGCCTGAAGGCCGCTCCTACGCAGACAACGTCGTCAATCAGTCAAGCCCACCTCCATCCTGTTGATCCTGTGGATTCCTGTCCAACCGTGTTTTCCAGGTCTATACGTTAAGAGACCGATAAGCACCCTATTTCGTGTCGGAAGGACGACTATATCAAGACAATCGACACCAGGTTAAATGGCAAAGGTTTTCAATATATTGATTTCTGGATGGCTGGATAGGGATATTCAGACCATGGCCATGGCGCTGAAGCCGCTGAACGCGGTGGCCGTGAAGACGCGTTTGCTGATTGAAGGGGAACACGATCCGCTGGATATCGATTCCCCCACCCCCGACTTGCTGATCCTGTATCTGGGCGACGACGCCGAGCGGTATCTGCAGGCGATAATGAACCGTCCGCCACGGCTCCGCCCCCTCCTGCTGGTCATCGGCGCGCTCGGTGGCGACAGCCCTCGCATCATGCGCCTGGCCATGCAGGCGGGGGCCCGGGATTTCATGCATTACCCCGTGGAAGCGCCGGAGGTGGTCAGCATCGTCAACGAGCTGGTGCGCGAGTCGGACGCGGACATCAGCGAACAAAGCACCCTGACGGCGTTCATCAGCCCCAAGGGCGGCGGCGGCGCTTCCACGGTGGCCGAAGGCGTCGCCCATGTGCTGCGGGCGCAATATGGATTCACCACCTTGCTGATGGACCTGGATTGCCAGTTCGGCACTCAGTATCTGAACCTCGACCTGCGTCCGGACAAGGGGCTGAAGGAAGCTCTGGATGTCGTCGAAACCCTGGACGACGTCGCCCTCAAGGGGTATGTCGGCCAGCATTCGAGCGGTTTGCACGTGCTGGGTACGCTGCCGGCCCAGATCATTCTTCCCGGCGAAATCACCGAGAAGCGGCTCTATCGGCTGTTGGAATTGCTGATGGCCAACTACAACCAGATCGTGGTCGATCTGCCTTGCTCGATCGATTCGACGTTCAGCCTGATCGTCGAAAAGATGCGTCATATCGTGATGGTGGTGCAGCAGGATTTTCAGAATGTGCGGAATGCGCAGAAGCTGAATCAGATCCTTCGCGACGAATTGCAGGTGCCCGCAAGCCGCATCGCCGTCATCATCAACCGCTACGAACCGGGCAACGCCATCACTACTCAGGACATCGAGCAGGCTCTCCAGCTCAAGGTGTCGGGCATTCTGCCCAGCGATTATCGCAGCGTGAACGATGCCGCCAACCTGGGGGTGCCGTTGATGGAGCATGCGCCCAAGTCGCCCGTGACGCAGAGCATCGTGGCGCTCAGCGCCTGGGTCGTCGGTTACCAGGCGCCGGCGCCGGAAAAACCCGAGGGTCTGTTCGGCCGGTTGCGCGCCGCGTTTTCCGGACGGGCATGAATGATCCTGGATTCCTCTGTCGACCGCTTCTCAACTGGCATGAAGACTACGCGGCGCTTGGTATTTGCCGTATTACGGAGGAATCCAGGATGATCCTGGAAAAAGCAGTTGGACAGGAATCTACTGGATAAACAGGATGATGCGATTTATCGTAGGTGCGAATTCATTCGCACACAAAGCCCTGAATAGGCGAATGAATTCGCCCCTACATCAAGCCCAACTGCCGGATTGAGGATGATGGATCTCAAAAATAGACTGCGCGGACCTCAGGCGGACTCGTTCGTGCCCGCGCCGCCGGAGGGAGCCGCGGCTCCCGCCGCCAAGGCGGCCAAGCAATGGACGTCCCATGAGCGGCTGGCCGTCCGCGCCCTCAACGAGGCGGAGCGGGAGTGGCAGCAACGCCTTTACGATGAATTGATGGAGATGATCGATCTGTCGGCTATCGGCGAGCTCGACACCGAGGAGGCGCGAAAGCAGATCCGCGGCGTGGTGGACCGCTTGATGACCAAGCATTCCGCGCCGCTCAGCGCGGTGGCGCGAGAAGTCGTGGCGCGCAGTATCGAGGATGAAATCCTGGGGCTCGGCCCGCTCGAGCCGCTTTTTTCCGATCCCGCCGTCACGGATATTCTGGTCAATGGTTCCCAGCAGATTTATGTCGAGCGTCACGGCAAGCTGGAGTTGACGCCACAGCATTTCAGGGACGATGCGCACCTGATGAAAATCATCGACCGCATCGTGACCGCCGTGGGGCGGCGCATCGACGAGTCGACACCGCTGGTGGATGCCCACCTCAAGGATGGTTCGCGCGTGAATGTCATCATCCCGCCCCTGGCCATCGATGGACCCTGCGTTTCGATACGAAGGTTCCCGGTCGAGCGGCTCAGGGTCGAAAACCTGATCGGCCTGGGAGCGATTACGCCGCAGATCGCGGAGACGATGAAGGCCATGGTGCGCGGGCATTTGAACATACTCATATCCGGGGGTACCGGTTCCGGCAAGACGACTTTCCTGAACATATTGTCGAGTTTCATTCCGGTCGATGAGCGCATCGTGACCATCGAGGATGCGGCGGAACTGCAATTGCAGCAGCCGCATGTCGTCAGGCTGGAAACCCGTCCGGCCAATATCGAGGGCAAGGGCGAGATCAAGCAGCGCGATCTCGTCAAGAACGCCCTGCGCATGCGCCCGGAGCGGATCATCCTGGGCGAGATTCGCTCCGAGGAGGCTTTCGATATGTTGCAGGCCATGAACACGGGCCACGATGGCTCGCTGGCCACCATTCACGCCAACACCCCCCGTGACGCCTTGGCGAGGCTGGAAAGCATGGTGGCCATGACCGGCTTGGATTTGCCCTCGAAAATGGTTCATGCCCAGATCGCCTCGGCCGTGAATGTCGTCATCCAATTGGCGCGTCTGGAGGATGGCAGCCGCAAGCTGCTCAGCCTTCAGGAAATTCAGGGGATGGAGGGAGACGTCATTACCATGTCGGAAATCTTCGCGTTTGAGCGGCGCGGTCTGGATGACCGGGGTAAAGTGCTGGGTATCCTGAAAGCGACGGGCATAGTCCCCATGTTTTATGAGAAATTACTGCGCAAAGGGATTGCTCCACCGATCGAGGTGTTTAACCCGGATTTTGCGGAGGCCTGAAACGGTTGCCACGGGCCAATCCCACTTATAATCCTGGGATTCGGGATGCGCCCTGCCGGTTTCGAAGTGGTCGGGGTTTTTCCAAGGCATCGAGGCGAGCCGGTCGCTGGCGGCGAGCGGTCATTCGTTCGGGAAGGAGGATGAGCGGTTGGATGCGGGGTCGATAGTCTTATTCGTGTTGTTGTTGACGGGAGCGATCTATGCGTTTTCCGAATTGCTGCAAGTGCCTCTCCCCGGCGCCGGCGGCGATGCCAAAAAGCGATTGCAACGCCGTCTGGAGGATTTGGACACCGAGGAAGCGCGGGAGCTTCCGATCGAGCTGCTGAGAGAGCGCTTTCGACGCAAACCTTCCCCGCTGGAGCACGTGCTGGGCCGGATCCCGAAGTTGCGGGATCTGGCCCGTTCGCTGGAATTGCCGGGTCAGAAAATTTCCGGCTATGCCTACTTGCTGATGGCCTTCGTGCTTTGCGTGGCGGGGGCGTTAACCGGATGGTTTTTCGCTGAAAATCTTCTGGCGCCCATGGTGGCCGGAGCCGCTCTGGGAAGCGCGCCGTTTCTAAAAATTCGCTCGGAAAGAAACCATCGATTCAATCTCTTCGAAGAGCAATTGGTTGCGGCCCTGGATATCATGATCCGGGCGCTGCGGGCGGGCTATCCTTTTCCGGAAACGCTGCGGCAGGTTTCGCGCGAACTTGATGATCCGATCGCAACGGAGTTCCAAACGGTATTCGATCAGATCAACGGCGGCATCGATGTACGAACGGCCCTGCGCAACATGGTGGGCCGCATACCCAGTTTGAGCCTCATGGCCGTGGTTACCACGGTGTTGTTGCAGCGGGAAACCGGGGGCAACCTGTCGGAAAGTCTAAGCAACATTGGGGATTTGATCAGGGGACGCTTCAAGTTTCAACGGCATCTGAAAACGCTGACCGCCGAAGGCCGGATTTCCGCCTGGGTATTGGGCTTGATACCCTTTTTGATATTTCTCATTCAACTGTTCATATCGCCTGAAGTGACCCTGAATTTTATTAAGGAACCGGAAGGTCAACACATGCTGTATGTGGGATTCGGCTTCATCACCGCCGGCGTGCTGTGGATCCGCAAGTTATTGGATCTGCAAATTTGATCGTTCGAGATCCGGATGGATAACCTTCTTTCGTCATTGATTTCGCATCCCGATTTTACCGAGCTGCTGGCCTCCGCGATGGTCGGTGTAGCCGTATTCGTGGGTTCCGCGGGCATGCTTTTTGCCCTGTTCCCTCATGCCGACCCCCTCAAGGAACGCCGTTCCGAGTTAAGGCTGGCTTCGAACGAACGCGAGGAACGGGTAGCGACCCTGGTGCGCGCGGAGGAGAAGCCAACCGCCTGGGACAAATTCTCGGCGGTTTTTCTCCCACGAGGGGAAAAAGCCCGCGCCTGGAACATGGAACGCCTGACTCACGCGGGATACCGTTCCCTTACGGCGCTCGCCACGTATCATGCCGTGAGGATGATACTCATGCTGCTGCTGCCCTTGCTGGCCGCGGTGCTTGCCGGGTTCAGACCGGGCATGACCTTGAAGGATTTGTATCCCTATATGCTTGCGGCTTTCGTGACCGGGATGATCATTCCAAGCTATGTTCTCGATCAAAAGGTTGAAAAGCGAATCAGGAAGCTCCGGAACGCCCTGCCCGATGTGCTTGATTTATTGGTGGTATGTACCGAATCGGGTTTGGGGATCAATGCCGCCCTGGTGCGCGTTCATGACGAAATTCGCTACATCCATCCGGAATTCGCCGCCGAACTCAGTGTCTTGAATGGGGAAATTCGCGCCGGAATCGAGCGTGATCAGGCGTTCGACAACATGATCAAAAGGTCGGGCCTTGAGGATTTGCGGACCTTGGTCGCGCTGCTTTTACAAAGCTTGCGGTTCGGCACCAGCCTGGCGGAAACGCTCCGCCTCTACTCGGAGGAGTTTCGCGATAAACGCATGCAGGCGGCGGAGGAAGAAGCGGCCAAGGTGGCCACGAAGATGATATTTCCCTTGGCGGTCTGTTTCATGCCCGCTTTCTTCATCATCGCGCTAGGTCCTTCGATATTGAACATAAAAAAATTCCTGTAGAGAATGTCGGTTGGGAAGAGGAACCGCCATTGCACCGTCACACGCAATCCATGTTCCTTGGCCGGTATTTTGTGGTCGATGACTTTTTTAACCTGGCATTCTTATCGCGCTCAGTAGCATTTATCCTGGAAAAAGCAGTCGGACAGGAATCCACAGGATCAACAGGATGATGCGATTTATCGTAGGTGCGAATTCATTCGCACACAAGGCCCTGAATAGGCTAATGAATTCGCCCCTATCATCAGTCCCAACCGCCGGATTTAGGTTTATCGAGTTTCGTGGGTCGGTGAGGCGGTAATCCGGTGAACCACAAGCCCTATTGGCTGCTGCCCGCCGCATGGCTTGTTGCCCTATCATTGGCGGGATGCGCGACATCGATCAAAACCCATGATGGCGTTGATCGTTCAAGTTCCTTGGCCGTATCGACCGAAAAACAGGATGAGGTTACCGGGCTGCCCACCGATAGTTCCCAGTTGCTCTCTCGCGCGGAAGCCGCGAGGACCCTGGGAAAGAATGACGAGGCGCTGTTTTATTTTGTCAAGGCGCTGGAGGCGAATCCCAATGACATCCCTGCCTTGCTGGCGGTCGGGACTCTTCACCGCGGGCGCGGCAACCTGGATTTGGCGGAAATGGCCTATCGACTGGCGTTGAAGCGCTCGGCAGGCAATGTCGACGCCCTGGAAGGTTTGGGACTGACGCTATTGCAAAAGAACTCCCATCAGGAAGCCGAAAGTCTTCTCAAGGCGGCGGTCAGGTCCGACGCACGGCGGTGGCAGGCGCATAATGGTTTGGGTTTGATAGCCATTCATGCCGATCAACCTGTTCAAGCAATCGGTCATTATGAAGAGGCGTTGAAAGTCCAGCCCCGCGATTCTCAATTATTGACCAATCTCGGGTTCGCCAAGTATCAAAGCCACGATTGGCAAGGGGCTCTGGCGGCCTATGACGCCGCCATCCAACTGGACCCTACACTGGAATCGGCCTGGCTGAACAAGGGCTTGCTGTTCGCGAAACAGGGGCGTGACAGGGAGGCGCTGGAAAGCTTCCGGCAGGTCATGAACGAAGCCGATGCCTACAATGACCTCGGGTATATCTACATGACGCGGGGCGATCTCGATGAGGCCTATGCGTTGTTTGACAAGGCTGTAAAACTTTCGCCGACCTTCCACGAAAAGGCCAATGAAAACCTGCAAAAATTGAAGGCCATGAACGACGCCAAGCGCTGGTGATGAAGGTTTACCACCCGTATCGACAGCGGTTTTCGGGTTGCTCTTATCGAGATTTCCACGATGGGATGAGCATATTCCGTTCGATGTCGAATGAACGCGGACCAGAGGCGGGAAACCTTGCGAGGATTTAACCTAGATTCCTCTGTTGGACGCGCCCGAGTGTGCGGCCAAAAAGCCGGTTGGCAAGGCGCGACGACGCAGCAGGGCCATCCCCTGGAAGGAGGAGCAACGCAGCCAGACGGCTTTTTGGCCATGCAATCGGGCGCGTAGCGCTCTCACCCAAAAGGCGGGAGCCCGTAATACTGCAAATACCAAGTGCCGCGTAGTCTTCATGCCATTTGAGAAGCGGTCAACAGAGGAATCTAGGTTTAATGAATGGGCTGGGCTTTGGATATTGACGGCACTAGGACCAGGGGACATCGCGTGCGAATGTTTCCAATCCTCGCGAGCATTAAACTTTCGAAAAGCTACCGGGTGGATCTTGGCTCCACAAGCAATTAACATGGGGTACACGGCATTCCTTGATGGCCTTGCCGATCCTCGGATCGTCAGGCGTTTTCCCGGGGGCGCGACGCCAAGGAAGACGCCGCTCACGGGCGTGAGTGCGCCGCATGTCTGATTCGTTAGTAGGCCCGAAATCGGGCGGATTGGATCCATTGACCAAAACCTTCAACTTGTTTTGGGACGTTCGTTTCGTACGCTATATCGCGGCCGGTGGCATCAGTTTTCTTGTCGATTATGGTTTGCTCATCGGTCTGACCGAAATCTTCGCCATCCACTATCTGATTTCGGCCAGCATCGGCTTCACGGTTGGGGCCTTGGTATGTTACGGACTCAGCATATTCTGGGTTTTCGATGCCCGCCGTTACGAACAAAGAATGACCGAGGCGGTTTTGTTTTTCTTCATCGGCATCGTTGGCTTGGGACTTAACGATCTTTTGTTGTGGGGCCTGACCGAGGGGTTGGGCTGGCCTTATCGATACTGCAAGCTGATCGTTGCCGGACTGGTGCTGGTCTTCAATTATTCGGCCAGGCTGCTGCTCTTGTTCACGGCGAGCAATGCTCCGACCAGACCGTCATGAAACCCGATGGCTCCGGCGCCGGGTCGCCGGTCGATATCATCATCGGCGCCGGTCCCGCCGGGCTGACCGCCGCCTATGAATTGCTCGAGGCGGGCCGGCCGCCGCCCCTGATCGTGGAGGCGGACAGCCAGGTCGGCGGAATCTCGAAAACCATCGACCATCACGGCAACCGGATGGATTTGGGCGGGCACAGGTTTTTCTCGAAGTCCGACTGGGTGATGAACTGGTGGCAGAACATCTTGCCGGTGGCGACCGATGAGGAGAGCCTTCAGCTCGGCTATCAGAATGCCACCCGCACCCTGAAACCAACCATTACGCGGAATTTTAGCGACGAAAAGGCTTTTATGGTGCGGCCCCGGCTCTCGCGAATCTATTACGGCCGCCGCTTTTACGATTACCCGGTCCGGCTCAACGCCAATACCATCGTCAATCTGGGGTTGCCGCGCATGGCGCGCATCGGCGCCGGATATGCCTGGGCGCAGCTCCATCCCCGCCGACCCGAGGCAACCCTGGAAGACTTTCTGATCAACCGCTTCGGGGTCGAGCTTTATCGGACATTCTTCCGGGACTACACGGAAAAGGTTTGGGGCGTGAGTTGCCGCGCAATCTCGGCGGAATGGGGCGCGCAACGCATCAAGGGGCTGTCGGTCGGAAAGGCCTTGAGGCATGCGCTGGGGACCCTGCTGCGAACCGGCGACAGGGGCGGAATCCGCCAGAAGGCGACGGAAACCAGCCTGATCGAGCGCTTCCTGTATCCGGTGTTGGGGCCGGGGCAGCTTTGGGAGGAAGTGGCGAGCCGCGTGCAAGCCAGGGGGGCAACCCTTTGGCTGCGGCATCGGGTCGTGGCCTTGCATCGGGCCGATGGCCGCATCGTCGGCGCCGATATCGAAAACCAGGAGACCCACGAGCGTATCCAGGTTCGGGTTGGCGATGTCATCTCCACCATGCCCATCAAGGAGTTGGCGGAAGGACTGGCCCCCGCCGCGCCGGAGGCCGTTCTGGAGATTGCCCGCCGGATTCCGTACCGCGATTTCATAACCGTGGGTTTGCTGGTGGAACGCATGCGGGTTCCCGCCCGTTCCGGTCCGGCGGCGGACAACGGCATGCCTCCGGACAACTGGATCTACATCCAGGAGCCCGACGTGGCGCTGGGGCGTTTACAGATCTTCAACAACTGGAGTCCCGCGATGGTGGCCTCGCACCCAAGCATCTGGCTGGGACTGGAATATTTCTGCAACCAGGGGGATGAGCTGTGGAGCCTCTCCGATGGCGCTTTCGCGGAGTTCGCGGCGGGCGAACTGGCCAAGATCGGCCTCGTCGATACCGGCGCGGTCCTGGATGCGCGCATCGTCCGGGTGCCGAAAGCCTATCCCGCCTACTTTGGCGCTTACGCCCGCATCGGCGAGGTCAAGGCGTACTTCGATACGATACCCAATCTATTCCTGGTCGGCCGCAACGGCATGCATCGCTACAACAACCAGGATCATTCCATGCTGGCGGCCAGGGAGGCGGTGAAGGCGATTGTCGCCGGCTCCCGTGAAAAATCGAGTATTTGGGCGGTGAACGCGGATACCGAATACCATGAACACAAGTAGCCCGATTATTCCTAGACCCCACTACCCGGCAGCAATTCTCATTTTGGCTTAAGCCCCGTCATTCCGTCCATGGATGGCGGAATCCAGCGCCATGGATGGTAGCCGGCTGCTCCAAAAACGCCTGAATCCAGGCCGTTGCGCCCACACGGGCCCACGTCCCTGTGACTGGTTTCCGGCGTTCCCTGCCGGAATGACGGCGGTTTTTCAAAGGGTTGGCTCATAATGAGAATTGCTGTTTCCCCGGCGTTCTCATGACGCCCCCGAGGCCGCGTGCGATAGCTGTGCCGGGGGCTTGACCACGACGGGCGTCGGCCATGAGCACAGCCGGGTCATGAAATCCGGCATCTCCGCATCGATGATTTCCAGACCCATCCTTTCGCAGAATCGCCTCTGCTTGGCGCCGGGGTTCTCGATCACGGCCCAGCCGCGCCTTTCACTTCCATTCAGGATGATCTCCGACATCACCATCCTTTCCGTATCCCTGGACAAGGCGAGGCCCAGCAGCAGGTACTTCTTGTTTTCCCTGTATTTTTTCAAGAATGGGGGGAGGGCGAAACCGCCCATCAATTCGGTGATGTAATCCACATAGTCGGCATCGGAAGCCACGAACTGACTGCTCGGCAGCGGACTGCCCATGGGCTTGAAGAGGATGGGCAATTCGGCCGTCGCCTCATCCGGTGGTAGCGGCCGGTAGGCCTGGCCGTCGTGGAGATGCAGCGTAAAACGGTAAGCCGTGCCGATGGTTCTGGCCAGGCCGCGAACGAGGAGATGGGGGGTCTTGCGATAGGTTTGCTGGAGTTGGCTATCGCGGTTGATGTCGATGACATAAGGAGGCATCCACGAACCCAGCCATTCGTGAACAGCCGCGCGCGACCATCGATCGTCGCCATAGACACGGGTCAGGAATTTCTCGACATGGCTGCGTCCCTTCTTCAATTCCACGTTCATGGCGGCGCGCGGAAACTCGTACATCAACTTCGGCGCCATGGGTTTGCCGTCATTAAGCGCATAAATCAGACTGTCGCTATCGGCGGGAATGGTCTGGCCGGTAACCGCGTGCCGCACGTCGTGCAAGACACCGGGTCCGACCAAGGGCACCAATCGTTGCTGTCTTATCTCATCCAGAATCTCTTGAAAGGGCATGGAATGCTCCGGCATTATCGCTTGAAAATCAGGGGGAAACTCTATGGGCGCGGGTCGACCTTCCGCTCGGGAGACGCCGATGGAAAGCAGTCGGCATGATCCACGCATTCCCCGCAGGATGGCGACCGGCAAACATAGATCCCATCCGATTCACAGAGCCGCTTGTATAAAAACTTCTTCCAGCGCATGTTCCGATCGTTCATTTCGTGAAGCTTCGGAAAATTGAAGGCGATCAGCGCCGTCAGATCGCTCCTCGACCAAAGACCAAGGTCTTGCCACAGATGATCCCGGCCCAGGCATCCGGCCACCAGAATCCCGGCCATCCAGCAGCGTTCGCGCTGGTCGCCCGGCGCGGCATGGGCCAGCAGGAACGCTTCCAGATCGTCGCGTTCCAGCATCTCCGTGTAATCGGCCGGCCGCCGGCCCGTGATGCCGGGCAACCGCATGCCCGAGGGCCGGAAATAGGAATGCATCATGGCCGTGCAATCCTCCGGCTCGAGGCCGAGATGATCCGGCAGCGAGCCCAGGCCGCTTTGCCAACTGGCCAGCATGCGCGTCACCCCTTCGGCATTGCCGGAATGAGACCTCGCCTGGCCTCGCCACCAGGCATACGCCTGAGCGCGGCGATTGGTTACCGCCCGGGCCGCCGCGTTCATCCCCGATCAGTCATAGGCGCCGTAGTTGACGACGATATCCTCGTCCCGCACGATCATCTGGCAGGCGAGCCGCCACTCCGTCGGCAGATCCGTCACCGCCATGGTTTCCACGTCCTGTTCGGAAATCTTGCCCAAGCCGCGCAGGATGGAGACCTCCTTGGCGGTCAACGGTCCCCCCATGCGTTCCTTCTTGTCCACGCTGCTCACACGCACCAGGCAGGTACCGCAATCCCCATCCTGACAGTCGAAGCGGATGGGGATCTTGTTTTCCAGCGCCAGCTTGAGGAGCGTCTGGGTATGGCTGCCCGCCACGGCGTAAACGGTCTTGTCCCGATATTCGGGACTGCTGAAAGTCACTAATGCCATTTGCTGTTACCTGGATGTATGGGGTTGAAAAATGCTTCCGAAGGCGCCTTCAGCACGGCTTGACGCTGACCGTGCCGCCCAGCACCTGAGCCTGGCAGGCCAGGCGGTTGTGTTTGCCGGCGTAGTTTTCACGGAGAATCTTGTCTTCGAGCACCGACGGCTCGGTCAGGTTGTTCCAGCCCTCCGTGACTTTCATCATGCAGGTGCCGCAATCCCCCTCGCGGCAGCCGTAGGTGATGCCGGAGCCGACTTTCTCGGAGATTTCGATGATTCGCGTTCCCGCCGGCACGTTGACGGTCACGTGAATGTCTTCAAAGGTTATGGTCGCTTTGGCCATGGTTATGTCCTCGCTGGGTTTTAGTGGTTGGTGGAATGAATGATCCTAGAAACGGCAGTTGGGCGTGTTCGAGAGCACGGTTCCCGAGCTGTCCGGCCAGGCGCGACGAAGCGCAGGGCAGCCCCCTGTCAGGAGGAGCAACGCCGCCAGGCGGCTCGGGAACCGCGCTCTCGGGCACGCAGCGGCCTCACCCGTCCGGTGAGCTTCAATCACAAGGCAATGTCTAGTCATCGCAAGCAGTTAAGTATCAGATGAAGCGGTCAACTGCCGTTTCTAGGATGATGTCCGACATGTCGATCACGCGGGGGCCTCGCCGGCCCATCAGCTCCTCGCCCAGTTCGCGGCCGAAAGCCCGGCACTCATCGATTTCCCCCGAGGTCGGGATGAGCTTGATGCGCGGGCCCGGCTTGGGAACCCTGAGCTTGAGACCCCGGAGCCGGTCCTCGATCATGCGCACCGCTTCGCCGCTCCAGCCGTAGGAACCGAAAGCGGCGCCGATCTTGCCCTTCACGTCGATCATGGTCAGCGACGACAACAGATCCCAGACGGGCTTGACCGCGTCGCCGTTGATGGTCGGCGAGCCGATCACGACCGCATCGGCTTCCTCCAGCAGATCCGCGAAGGTCGAGCTGTCGCCGCCTTCCAGGTCGTACAGGGAGGGACGCACCCCGACCACCCCGCGGGCGCCCTCGCCGATGGCCTCGGCCATGCGCGCGGTGTTGCCATAGGAACTGATGTAGAAAATCAGGAGCGCCTTCTCGCCCGGCGGGATTTCCCGCCGTAAACGCGGAGTCGACAATTCCCGGTAACGCCGCACGTAATCAATGGGGCGATCGCGCAGTATCGGGCCATGCGAGGGGGCGATGACGCGTATGTCCAGTGGTTCGATCAGTTTCAGGGCGGCCTGCACGTAGGGCCGGAACGGTCGCATGATGTGGGCGTAGTAATACTCGAAGGAAAACCGGAAATCGCCGCAGACATCGTTGAACAGGCGCTCGTCGCAAAAATGGCAGCCGAAGATGTCGCCGGAGAACAGGATGCGGTCTTCCGGTAGAAAAGCGCATTGGGTGTCTGGCCAATGCAGGTAGGGTGTATGCAGAAAGCTTAATTCGCAGTCTCCCAGGCTCACGCCGTCGCCGGTTTCCACCGGGGTATAAGCGAGTTCCTCGGCTTTGAGCAGCGCTTTCAGCATCAACTGCGCCTTGATGGAGATATACAGACGGGCCTTTGGCGCGCGCCGCATCAGTTCGGGCAAGGCGCCCGTGTGATCGGGCTCCAGGTGATTGAGAACGATGGCGCGGATTTCGTCGTAGCCCGCCACCCGTTCCAGTCTCGCGAAGAAGTCGTCGGCGAAGGAATCCTTGACCGTGTCGATGACCGCGACACCCTCGCTTCCGCGCACCACATAGGCGTTGTAGCTGGTGCCGTTGGCCGTCTTGAGGATGATGTCGAACACCCGCAATCTGGGATCGAAGGCGCCGATCCAATGCACCCGCCGCGATATCCGGACGGGCTCGCGCTGGGCGCCGTTGACCCCTGGCTCAGCGTTCATGACAGCCACGGGCGTCAACTTCCGCTACCGCCTCCCGAGGGCAGGTTTCGAGATCCCGTTCGCCCGCATCCCATAGGCCGATCCATTCCCGCACCATTTCCAGGTCGAAGCCGACGCGCCGCTCCTCGCCGACCCGCATCAGGGGACGCCGAATCAGCAAGGGTTCACGGGTCATCAACGACAGAACGGCATCCCGCGGCCAGTCCCGAAAATTCAGACTGCCGGACTTGATCGCCGGCGCATTGCGATTGATGCAATCCGGTATGGCCAATCCCGCGAAAAACTTCGCCAGTTCCTGGACCGTCCAATCCTCGGCGAGCAGATTGCGGACTTCCAATGTGTGCCCGGAGGCTTTCAGCAAGGCTTTCTGCCGCGCGTTGCCCGCGCAGCCCGGTTTTTCCCAGAAGATGATTCTGGCCATGACGTCAATGCGATTGCAGTTGCGCCATGGCTTCCCGCATCCTTTCCGGCGGTATGCCGGTCAGCGACCCGGGTGGATTGAGCGGGTCACCCAATTCGTCGGTGATACAGCATTCGATCGGGCAGATACTGGCGCATTGCGGATGCTCGTAATCGCCCAGGCACTCCGTGCACTTCGAGGGCTCGATCAGGAAATGAGGCTTGGCTTCGTAAATCGCCTCGTTGGGGCAAACCGGTACGCAGGCCCAGCAATTGACGCACAATTCGTTGATGATCAGAGCCACGACCCGCCTCCGCGCTGGTAGGAAAACCACTTACCAGGATTGTTGCAGAGTTTATGCCAATAAAAATTCAGCTATTAATCAGATGGTTATCCGGGCTTGGCGTGTCGCGATCGACACTGACCCGCTGCGATTGTCGCGAATGCGACAAAGCCGATCCCGCCGCCGGCAGGGTTGCGGATTCCTGGTCGATGACGGGTCATACAGGGCTGGTATTAACCTAAATCCGGCAGTTGGGCTTGATGTAGGGGCGAATTCATTCGCCTATTCAGGGCCTTGTGTGCGAATGAATTCGCACCTACGATCAATCGCATCATCCTGTGTATCCTGTAGATTCCTGTCCAACTGTTTTTTCTGGGATTAAGTGAAAAAAAGATCCGCGCCCGGATTGGAATCGGGGCGGGATCATAAGCAGCAAAGGAAGGAGAATCGGGGAATCATCGACGGCAGGGTCGGCGTGTGTGCGCCACACCCTCAGAGCTTGTGAATAAACCTCCGGCCGTAGCGAGGGCGTCCAGGGGTGTCCGCAGTAGGCTGGGGGTTTTATTCACAAGCTCTCAGTCGTCGTCATCTTCGTCGTCGTCCATGGCCCGGCGGCGAACGGTGCGCGGATCGGCGGTGATCGGGCGGTAGATTTCAATACGGTCGCCCTCCCTGGGCACGGTGTCCAGTTTCACCAGCCGGCCGAAGATGCCAACCTTCTGCGTGTCCAGGTCGATTTCAGGGAAACGCTGGAGGATGCCGGATGACCGGATGACCTGTTCGACCGTGCTCTCGTCGGGCACTTCAAAACGCATCCAGAGTTGCCGTTCCAGCTCGGCGTAGCAGACGCCCACGTTCATGTTTCACCCTTTCCTGTCCATCACGCGCTCTTGCCCAAGGGCTCCGGCGCGACCCGCAGCGTCTCGCGCCAGGTCGACCAACGGCGGTCGATCACCTTTTTTCCCGCCAAAAGGAATCCCAGCATGAGGAAGCCGCCCGGCGGCAAGGCCATCAACAGAAAGCCGCGATAGGGCTTGATCAACACGGTCTCCATCCAACCGAAGGAGGAGCCCAGGAGTTCGCTGGCCTGGCTGAACAGCGTGCCCGCGCCCAGCGCCTCGCGCGTCGCGCCCAGCAGGACCAAGGCCAGGGTGAACCCCAGCCCCATCGTTAATCCGTCGAGCGTGGACTCCCTCAGCGGCTGCCGAAAGGCGAAGGACTCCACCCTGCCGAGAATCGCGCAATTCGTGACGATCAGGGGGATGAACAAACCCAGCACCTTGTGCATCTCGTGCAGCCAGGCGTTCATCAGTTGATCCACCAGGGTGACGACCATCGCGATCAGCACCACGAAGATGGGGATGCGGATTTCCGGCGGAATCAGCGCCCGCGCGTAGGACACCAGGGCACTGCAGACGACCATCACGAAGGTCGTCGCCAGCCCCATGCCCAGGCCGTTGGTGGCCGTACCGGTCACGGCCAGCAAGGGGCAAAGCCCGATGCTCTGGCTGAAGACGATGTTATTGCCCCACAATCCATCATGAATGATCTTCCGGTATGCTTGGCTCATCTTTTAACCTCCTCCTGGAATGGCCTGGTCCCGGGATGCCGATCCATCCTCCGGGAAGCCCAGTTCCCTCCGGTGACGCGTCACGAATTCCAGCGCGCCGGCCACGCCGGCGACGACGGCCCGGGGCGTGATGGTCGCCCCCGCGAACTGATCGAAAGCGCCGCCATCCTTTTTTACTTTCCAGCGGGCGGGAAGCGGGTTTTCCAGGCCGCGGCCGGTAAAATCCAGGATCCAGCCGGACTTGCCGGTCTCGATCTTGTCCCCCAGCCCCGGTGTTTCGGCATGAGCGATGACCCTCGCCCCCAGTACCTTGCCCTGCGCGTCAACTCCGAGCATCAACGTGATCGGACCGGAATAGCCGCCCATGGCCACCCAGGCAAAGGCCACGCCGGTAGCCACTGCCTGTCGCCTCGCCACATAAACGCGGACTTCGCCCCCATGGGCCTTGTCATCCCTGATAGTCATCGAGCTGCTCAGGAGATCGTTGTCATACGAGCCCGGCGGGATGACTTCGGATAAGGTCGCCTGCATATCCTCCGCCTGACGCCGGGCAATGGCCCCCGACGTGGCCAGGTCCACGATGCCCAGCACAAGGCTGGCCACCAAGGCG
>Ga0233420_10000122_pt1 | contig 34786 bp, 44 predicted proteins | sample Watercolumn_Mata_4_FD_183009 | JGI IMG/M metagenome (GOLD analysis project Ga0233420, IMG submission 183009) | Freshwater microbial communities from Lake Matano, South Sulawesi, Indonesia - Watercolumn_Matano_2014_102_MG | ecosystem: Environmental > Aquatic > Freshwater > Lake | place...
CTTCCCACTATGGTGGTATACGCTTTGCAAATAGCCACCACTCTATCAACTCGGTTTACCAAACCGCTGGCTGCGTTAATTGCTCCGGGCAACATTGAGGAAGCTGAACAAAATGGATATGTCCCAAAGTCATTATCCAAATAAATCCCCTGGGCCCCTTCAAAAAGGATTCTTTTATTAACTTCTTTTTGCAAGAAAGAGGCGGTTTCTTTTATGTAAGGTCTAATTAGTTTTTGATACCGGCCAAATTCATCTAAAAGGGCTTGTTTTTCTAAAGGTTGTCCCCCTAACGCCACAATTACTTTATTTTTTAAATTAAGCTGGGTTTCTAATTTTTTAGCAAATCTTTTAAAGTCTAAGAGGTCAAAAATCCTTAGACCATTATAACTAACTTTGTCAGCATAACACGGCCCGATGCCTCGCCCCGTTGTTCCGGTTTTTGAATTTTCTTTAGCCTGCTCGTATAAACCGTCCAAAATTTTATGGTACGGCATGATAATATGCGCCCGAGGAGAAATAAATAGCCTGCCGGCCACTTTTATTTTTGCTTTTTTTAATTCCTCAATTTCTTCCAAAAGAACTTTCAAATCTAAAATCACGCCGTTGGTAATCAAACATTTTGTTGTAGCGTGACAAATTCCGGATGGGACCAAGTGCAAGGCAAATTTTCCGTAAGGGTTAACAATTGTGTGCCCAGCGTTGCTCCCGCCGTGAAACCGCACTACATAGTCTGCTTTTTGGGAAAGGTAATCTACAATTTTTCCCTTTCCCTCGTCTCCCCATTGAGAGCCAATTACGGCGGTAAGCATGCTAATTCTTTTGCAAGCCCAATATAACTTTGCGGTGATAATTTTAACAGTTTTTCTTTGGCTTGTTTAGAAACTTTTAATCCGGTGATAAATTTTTGCAAGATTTCTTTAGTAATTTTCTTTCCCCGCGTTAATTCTTTTAATTTTTCGTAGGCGTCCGGCACCCCCTCCACTCGCAAAATTGTTTGAATTCCCTCGGCAAGACATTCCCAATGATTTTCTAAATCTTCTTCCATTTTAACTTTATTGGGGATAATTTTCCCCAAGCCGGCAAGAATGTTTTGATAGGCAAAAAGGCTGTGAGCCAGAGCAACCCCAAAAGTCCGTTTGACTGTGGAATCAGACAAGTCTCTTTGCAATCTGCTGACGGGCAATTTTCTTTCATAAAACTCAAAGAAGGCGTTGGCCACGCCTAAATTCCCTTCCGCATTTTCAAAATCAATGGGGTTGACCTTTTGTGGCATGGTTGACGACCCCACTTCCCCGGCCGTGGGTATTTGAATAAAAAAGTCATCGCTAATATAGCGCCACACGTCCTGACAAAACCCGATCAAAATATTATTTAAAAGTTTAAGCTGTAAAAAATATTCCAACCAATTATCATACGGCAAAATTTGGGTCGTAAAATGATTAGGGACTAGACCTAGACTTTTTAAAAAATTATCAGAAAATTTAACCCAATTGGTTTTCGGATAGGCTGCTACCATGGCATTAAAATTCCCCACTGCCCCGTTTAGTTTAGCCTCAAATTTATAGTTATTTATCCTGTTCAGGGTTTTTTTTATCCGCATGGTAAAATTTTTTATTTCTTTGCCCAAAGTAGTTGGCACCGCTGGTTGGCCGTGTGTCCGACCTAGCATTACCAAACCCGCATTTTCCAAAGCAAAACTAACGAGCTTTTTTTCTAAATCAGAAAGGGTTGGCAATAAAATTTTTTCATTAGTTTCTTTTAACGCTAGGGCATAAGCCGGGATGTTGACATCATAACTTGTCAGGCCAAAATGAATAAAACTGATCAGGTTTTTAAAATTTTCCCCAAGTTTTTCTTGGATAAAATATTCTATAGCCTTAATATCATGTTTAATGGTTTTTTCGTGATCCTTTACTTTTTGCGCGTCCACCGGCGAAAATTCTTGCCACAATTTTCTCAAAATTTTCTCTTCTTCTTTAGTAATTTTTTTACCAATTTGCGGCAGTAAAGTAATCAAGTATTCAATTTCGATCTCCACCCGCAGTTTTATAAATCCGTATTCCGAAAAGTATTCAGACAGCAGGCTCGTATTTTTGCGGTACCGACCGTCAACAGAAGAAATGGCGGTTAACTCGTTTAATTCCATCTTTACAATAATTCTACATCATGGGCCCGGGATTCTACCAGCCCTGCGTTGGTTATCTGGACAAACTTAGTCCTTTCCCATAGCTCGTTAATATTTTTTGCTCCACAGTAAGAAAAACCCGACCGCACTCCGGCGCACAGCTGATTTAAAACCTCCGAAACTGGCCCTTTATACCGGACTAATCCTTCCACCCCTTCAATGTGCAACTTAAAATGGGGTCTGTGGCCGTTGTGATTTTTGATTTGTTTATTTTTTTCCGTTACGGAAGTGGACGCGTTGTATTCTTTGTAAACCACCCCATTTTTTTCTCTAATTTTCCCCGGGGCCTCGTCCGTGCCGGCCAGCAACGATCCCAAAGTAACGGCCGAAGCTCCAGCAGCTAAAGCTTTAACAATATCTCCGGAACTTTTTATCCCGCCGTCAGCAATCACAAATTTATTCTTAAATTTATTTTTAGCCCGCACGGCATCAGTTAAAGCGGTAATTTGCGGCACCCCGCAACCGGTGACTACTCTGGTAACACAAATACTTCCCGCCCCGACCCCAACACGAACGGCGTCTGCTCCGGCGGCAAATAAATCATAAGCCCCGTCATAAGTAGCCACGACTCCGGAAATCACCGGCAATTTAAATTTTTGTTTCAATTTTTTGGTTGTTTCTAAACATTGCTTCATGTGCCCATGGGCCACGTCAATCGTTAACCCGTCGGCTCCAGCGTTAACGCACATGGCCGCTCTTTCCGACCAATCATCCCGCAATCCTAACGCGGCAAACACTTTTTGGTTTTGCTTTTTAACTTTAGCAATTTTTTCGGCCTGAATTTGGGGTGTGTCAAACCGCGGCATAAAAGCTACCCCGCCGTTTTGGCTCATGGCTACGGCCATATCTGTGCCGGTCACCGAATCCATGTTTATAGAAATAATAGGGATATCCAGAAAAAAATTCGGGGCAATTTCTGTTTTTAGGGAAACGTCCGCTCGGGACAAAACATTAGATTTTCGCGGAACCAACAAAACATCATCAAAAGATAAAGCCGGTGGTATGTTCATAAGGAATTAAAAAACCTCCAATTTTTTGGAGGTAACTATTCCCTTTTTTAGAATATCTTACTTTTTAGTTCTCTCGTCAAGGGCCAAAACAAACAAATAATCTGACAAGCGGTTTAAATATTTAACAATAGGGGCGAGTGACTGGTGACTAGTGACTAGTGACACAACTTTTCGTTCTGCCCGCCTACAAACGGCTCGGGCAAGATGAATTGGACCGGAAGGTAAGATAAAACCATGAACTTCCGGCAACTTTTTTTGCCTTTTGTCAATTTCATTTTCCATCTGCATAATTCTTAATTCGTAATTTATAATTCCCCTTTCCCCTCCGGCAATCTCCGAAGCCATTTTTTGCAGATCTTTTTGTATCCCTTCCAATTTTCTGCTTTCTACTTTTTGCTTTCTACTTTTCAGAAGTCCGATCCAGCAATTCAATTCATCAATTGTTCCCAAAGCCTCAATAATAGGATCGCTTTTGGGAACCCTTTGACCCCCAATTAACCCCGTAGTCCCGTCGTCTCCGGTCTTCGTGTAGATTTTCATCTAGGGAAATAATAACATGGAGAGGTGAGATTATCACCACTACAACGCAAAGAACTGGCAAAATATTTATTTGATCTCTCCAAACTGGTTTTTGCCTCACTAATCTTAAAACTCTTTGAAGCAAGCGCTCCGGCTCTTTCTATTAATTCCCTGCTTTCCGTGCTCGCTGGCTTGACAGCCTTACTAACTCTTGTTATTCTAGGGTTGAAAATTATAAAAGGAGTAACAAACTAATGTTTACCCAAATTGACCAAGGGCTGCTTCTTTTTTACATGACCGCCGGCGTTTTAGCCATCGCCATCATGCTTCTGGTTTATGTGTGGAAAAAATAGCTATGATCAAAGCCCCCTGTCAAAAGCCAGGAAATTGCACCACCTATCACAACCACCGCGCTGAACCGTATTTTACTTTTGTCAAACAAGGAAAAAAGACCATTGAAGGAAGAATTCGAAAAGGTTACTACCGTCTAATAAAACCTGGTGACCACATCATAATTTTTAACGAGGAAGAGACAGACAATCTTGAAGTTTTGGTAAAACGCGTTGCTCCTTATGAATCTATTTGGGAAATGCTCAAGGCAGAACCTCTTAAAAAAATCGTCCCTGATGCTAAAAGTATTGACGATGGAGTGCAAATCTATCGCAGATTTTATACCGAAGAACAAGAAAAAGAATTTGGGGTCGTAGCCATTGAGATTAAAAAAACGCCTTTTTAGGCCAGCCAATTGAAGACAATGATCCGTTTATTATCTTGGAATTTAAACTGGTCTAGCTTTTGCTTGCCTTTTCTTCTTTTGAGCTAATTCCGCCATCTTAGAAAAACCAGCCTCTGCTTCTTCCCGTGAACGGCCATATTGAAAAGCCATTAACGCCCCAAAAAGGCTCGAGTCAGAACTTTTTTTTCGAGGGACTACCAAAAACCCGTCTTTCTCTTTCACTTTCTTGTAGCTAAGGCATAACCGGCATGGCCGCGGCAAATATCCAGCCCAGAAATCACTTTACGGTTATTTCTTTCTTTATCAAACCCACAGACCCAACAACCTTTATCCCCCAACGGCAAATTGTCAATAAGAATTCTCGCCTCCTTTTTTTCCTGTTCATTTAGGTCACTACCACAAGCATTTTGCTCCAATAGTTGTTGTAATCTGCTGGGTCCTTGGCTAGTTATTATCACTTTTTCTTCTCTATCCAATCGTCCCAATAAGGCGAACAGGCCCGACCTTCTATGCTGAACTCTTTTTAATCTTTCCTTATCCATGTTTTTAAAATATCTTACCGCTGAAAACCTTCCTATGGGGCGCATCTAGATAAAAAAATGGGCAGAAGAGGAAATTTTGCCGCTTGTTTGCTAATAATTTTTCAATTAGAATGTCCATATCTTGATATGCAGTGCCCGCATTGCCATAAACCAGTAACTCTCGTCACTAACTCCCGCCCCACGCGAGAAAACTCTCAAATTTGGCGCCGGAGAAAGTGTTGGCACTGTCAGGCTCTTTTTACCACCCATGAAATTCCAGATTTGTCCCATCTTGTGGTCATCAAAAAATCTCGCCCGCCGGAAATGTATAGTCATATGAAACTTTATACGGGTATTCACAAGGCCACGGTATCCAAAACCAAAAACCGGCTGGCCAAAATTGACCGGGCGGTCAGTGAAACGGAAAGAGATATTCTTTTTCTAAAAAAGAAACGGGTGGCTTCCGAAGAAATTGGTAATTTGGCTCTAAAAAGACTGCGAAGAATCGATATTGGAATGTTTTTGAGGTTTTTATCTTATTTCAAAGATATTGAAACCGAAGGGCAAATGAAAAAAGAATTAGAAAAATACTTATCCTCCTGACCTATCTTACGCATATGCGTTTGATAGATCATTTTTTCGGCAATGGTTTTTGAGCCATGCAGTAATAAAAACAATGTCTGGTTTTTCATTGTCCACTTTAACCATGAAATCCGCCGCGGCTTTTACTTCTGCTTGCAAATAATAACCGTTTAGCCATAAAAATCTTTTGGTCGCCGCCCAAGCCGTCCTTTTGTTACCGTCAGTAAAAGCATGGTTTAAACAAATTGACTGCAAAAGACTAGCCGCTTTAGCAAAAATTGTGGGATAAAGTTCTTGACCACTGTAAGTAGCCTTGGGCCGTTCTACCGCCGAATGAAGAAGGGCAAAATCTCTTACCTCGCCCCTAGTTGCTGCCCTACTAAGAATAGCCTCGTGGATCGCGTAAACTTCGTCAATGGGGATAAATTTGACCACTTTTACCTCTCTTCTAACTCGTCAAGGAGGGCTCCGTCTTCGTCTAAAAAATTGTTTAGCCACTTTTTGAACTCCAAAGACACGCCAGTTTTTGGTTTAATTTTTTCCACTGGAGACACGACAAATTTTTTGGTGTTGGGAACTGGTTGCAACATTAACTTTTGCCCAAACTTAAAATTCATCTCTCGGAAAAAATCACGAGGGATGGTGATGGCCGCGCTGTTTCCCACTTGAAAGATGGTCATGGTCATGTTATAATTATGTTATAACATCCAAGGAATTTTGTCAAGAAGACAGTCTAGCACTTTGCATACCCGCAACTGTGACATTTGGAGCAACCTTCTTCAAACACAAAAGCTGCCGCTCCGCAAGAGGGACAGAGATCGCGCTTCACAGCGCTTGAATTTTCAATTTGAAATTTGAAATTTGAAATTGGCTCAGAAACACTTTCTGTTTTTCCGTTCAAGTCAAAGTGCATGGCAATCGCCTTAGCTACCGCGTCCGGCAAACTGCGAACCCGATCCGCCCCAAAGCCTACCGCGTTTGCCCCACCAATCCCGCGCAACTGATCCACAATTTCTCTTGCCCTGTCTTTGGCTGGTAAATGATTGCCAAACCGCAAAGTAGTAGAAATAAGCCGCCCAATGGCTTCGGCCATAGCCGCGACCTCACTGCCTGCTCGGCCAATGTTAATAAACAATTCAAAAGGATCGCCGCTAGCTGAATGGTTAACAGTAATAAAGGCCGTTCCTAAAGGTGTTTCAATCCGGTAAGTGGCCCCTTCCACTTTGACTGGCCGGGGCTGAAGTTCTACCGGAACAGAAACTGCCGAAACCGCCGCGTGGCCGTTGGCTTTTTTGGCCGTTCCCAAATTTAAAACTTGAGCATCTTTACACCCATCGCGGTAAACAGTGATTCCTAAACAGCCGGAATCATAAGCCAGTAAATAAGATTTTAGAACATCTTCGGGGCTAGCAGAATTTATCATGTTGATCGTTTTAGACACGGCGTTATCCGTATATTTTTGAAAGGCCGCTTGCATTTTGACATGCCAATCGTAAGAAATGTCATGAGCGGTAGGAAAAATTTTCTTTACTTCCAAGGGGGCTTCATCCACATGAGCCAAAGTCCCCGCTTTAGAAATTTTTTCTTTGACCGTCGGCGTGTACCAATCTTTCTGGCTTGCATAATTTTCAAACAGAGGATTAAAAAAAGTCATTTCCCGCCCCTGTTGATTATTGTGTTGATAGGCAATGGCAAAAAGGGGTTCAATGCCGGTAGAGGTATTGGCAATAATTCCAATTGAGCCGGTGGGGGCAATGGTCGTTAAGGTAGCATTGCGAACTGGCGAACTATCTTTATAAATGCTTTCGTTAAAAAGAGGAAACGGCCCTCGCTCTTGGGCCAATTTTTGTGATTGTTCTCGGGCGGCGTCAGAAATAAATTTCATCAGTTTTTCTGCCAATTGCAAGGCTTCATCACTGTCGTAGGGAATTTTTAACTGAATTAACAAATCCGCCCACCCCCCCACTCCTAAACCAATGCGGCGAATATTCTGGGCCATTTCTTTAACTTGAGGCAAGGGGAAGGGGTTGCGGTCAATAACGGAATCTAAAAAACGAATGGCCAGTTGGGTAACAATTTTTAACCTCTCCCAATCAATTTCAACCTGTCTCGACCCGTCTTGAACGGGGCGGACAAAGTACGTCAAAAAAATACTCCCCAAGTTACATACATCAAATGGATATAAAATTTGCTCTCCGCAAGGATTAGTTGACTCCACCGGCCCAAGCGAAGGGACGGGGTTGCCTACCCCGGCGTTCATCCGGTCTAAAAAAACCATTCCCGGGTCTCCTGTTTTCCATGCCAACTGGGCAATCTCCCCCATCACCTTTTGAGCTTCTAGCTGACCGGCAACTTGTTTGGTTTTGGGGTCAACAAGATCATAAGAAGTTTTGTTTTTAAAAGCCTCCATAAATTTATCTGTTATAGCCACGGAAATATTAAAATTATTTATTCCCCCATTTTCTTTGCAGTGAATAAATTCCCAAATATCCGGGTGATCCACGCGTAAAATGCCCATATTGGCCCCCCGCCGTGCCCCACCCTGTTTAACCTGTTCGGTGGCCGCATCATAAATTTTCATAAAAGATACCGGCCCGGAAGCTATTCCTTTAGTGGAACCAACCCGAGAATTAGCTGGCCGCAATCTAGAAAATGAAAACCCGGTTCCTCCCCCACTTTTATGAATAATGGCCGCGTATTTTATCCCGTCAAAAATTCCCTCAATAGAATCTTCTACCGGAATAACATAACAAGCGCTGTACTGAAGACCATTGTTTTTGCCGGCGTTCATTAAAGTTGGCGAGTTAGGTAAAAATTCATGAGAAGAAAGTAGCTGGTAATAAGTTTTGGCCAAAGTAAGAATTTCTTCGTAACCATGGCCATAATTTCCTTCCGCGCAAGCAATGTCCCAGGCCACGCGCCAACACATTTGATCCGGAGTTTCTAAAACTTTTCCTTCCTGATCCTTTAATAAATATCTTTCTTCTAAAACTTTAATGGCCTGCTGGCTCCAAATCCCCACCGGCAATTCTTGCGGCATTGGAGGCACAATACTTGTGGAAGTATTGGATGTTGGTCGTTGGCCGTTGGACGTTTTTAGAGGCCGTCCCACTCTCACCAGTGCCGGTATTGGTTCCAAAATTTTTGTTTGCGGTTCTACTTGAGCCATAAATTTTTTGCCAAAATAATAAAAATGGCGGTTTTGGGCCGAGTGCTCTTTTTGCGAGGGTAAGTGGGACAGCACTTGGTACTGACCAAACGGCCGAGCAAAAAGAGTGGCGCAAAACCGCAAACTCTTTGGCAAAACCTAAATTAAATCCAAACTGTTTTTTCGTCAACTGCCAATTTTTGTATCAGAGGATGTCAAAATTTGGTTTTGAGGGGGAAGCAAAAATTTTGCGGGAATTTTGTTTTTGAACCTACAAAAATTCCACATTCAAAAAAATAGGTTCAAAAAGGGACTCCGAGCCAAAAAAAATTTGGCACTCATGGCGAGGAGACCCCTTTTTGAATTAACAATTTTCTTACCCGTTCCTGATCTTCTTGGGCAAGGGTATAAGCTTTTTGCAAATTGTCTAGCGAATTTTTATCTCCTTTTGCCATCATTTGGGCCAAAACTTCTTGGTGTTTTACCCCTGCCACTACCAACTTCTCCGTCAATTCTTGGTTGTTAATTTTAACCGCCAAATCCACGGCCCAGCGAAAATATTCTTGGGATTTCAAAACCGTGACCGCTCCCAAACTTTTTTGATTATTGTTAACCAAAGCTTGCCCCGTGGCCAACCGTTTGTCTGATAAAAATAAATAATAGAAGGCCTTCTGTTTTTCCTCGCGAATAAAAGTTAAAACCAAATTATCCCGAGCCACCTTCAAAAAATAAATTGGGCTGTCAGGCAAAAGACCCGGATAGGGAAGATTGTACTCTACGCCCGCCGCACAAACAGTGCTGACGAAAATGAAAACGCAAAACAATGAAACAATAAAACAATGAAGCAATTTCTTCATCCTTGATTATCTTGCCCTATTTTAATTACAATTGCAAGTAATGGAAAGTTTAACGGCTAACCAAAAAGAGAAGTTAGCAGACTTTTTCAATAATTTGGCTGTGGCATGGTTGACAACCAGTGTTATTGTCCCAACTTTTACTCTAAATTTCCCTTGGGAAGCAAAAATGTTATACTTTATGGCGGGTGGATCGATGGCATATTTTTTTGTTAAAAAGGCTTTAGAACTAAGCTCATGATAGAATCCAAAATTGCTGACACTTATCTAGCAGGAATTATCATCACCTGTGCTTTCTATCTGGTAATTTATTTCCGGTATTTGAGGAAGGGAGAGAGAAAACAACATGTACGGTAACCCTCTTTTACTTTTTGGGGCGATTGTTTTGATCGTGGTTATTTACTATTTAGACATTTCCAAAAAAAAATAAATGCCCATTCTTGACGCCATTCCTATAAATATTTTTATCCTTGGGGTCTCCTTACTAACCGGGGTGATTTTATTTTTAATCCTCACTCAAATTCCGGAAGAAAAAAAGTAACGCTTACATCATTAGATGAACTGGATAAACTACTTTGTTGGAAAAACCCCTTTCCCTCTGGATTTTTGGGGGCTTAACTTTACTATTTACCCAAGATCAATCGACCCAGCGACCTTTTTTGAAGTTTTTATCCAAAAACAATATTTACCTGATGGCCTAAACGAGGCCAGTACGGTCGTTGATGTTGGCGCAAACATTGGTTTCTTTAGTCTTTGGGCAATTAAAGTGCTTCACGCAAAAAAAATAATTGCCGTCGAAATGGATTTTAATAATTTCGAGTTGTTACAAAAAAATTTAGCCAATAATTTCCCAAAAACCGAAACTATATTGATAAATAAGGCTTTTTACAAAAAGCCTGGAACTGTTGGGGAAAGTGATCACACTTCTCCAACTCTGAACACTTGTTATAGACTGAACGAGAAATCCGGGGGAAACATTAAAACAATAACTTTTAACGAGCTCGTGCTTCTTTCCAAAAATAAACCCATCGACCTTTTAAAAATGGATATTGAGGGGTCAGAAAAATACTTATTTAGTAACGAAAACCGAAAACTTATAAAAAACCACGTTCGTTATGTGGCCATCGAAACTCACCCTCATCTAAAAGGAAGCACTACTAATGAAATGTTGAAATTTTTAAACGAAGCGGGATTTTCAACAAAAACGAAAAGTTACCCGAATTTATTTTCTAATACTTTATATCTTGATGTCATAACTGGTAAGAATAAAAATTTTTAAAATGTTAAACTCGTTAATTATTAAGATAAAAAACTAACCCGCTATCTCACTAACCTGCTAACCTGCTATCTTACTATCTTACTAACCTACTGCCCTACTAATATTGCCTCTTCAACTAATCTATTGGCGTACCCCCACTCGTTGTCATACCAGGCAAAGATTTTGACTAAATCTCCTCCTACAACTTGGGTGAGAAGCAAATCCACAATGGCCGAATGGGAATTGCCAATAATATCTGACGAAACTAGCGGTTCGCGAGACACTTCCAAAATATTTTTGTATTGTGGGGAATTGGCCGCCTCTTCCAAAACCTGATTTACTTCTTCCACGGTGGTTTCTTTTTTTAAATGAAAAGTAAAATCAGACAAAGAGCCAACAATGACCGGAACGCGAATGGCCACGCCGGCAAAAAGGCCTTTTAATTCCGGTACGGTTTCGGCCGCGGCAATGGCCGCGCCAGTGGTGGTAGGAACAATATTTGCTCCGGCAGCCCGAGCTCTGCGGTAATCCTTATGCCCCCCGTCTTGAAGTCTTTGATCGGAAGTAAAAGCGTGGATGGTCGTCATCATGGCTTTATTAACCCCAAATTTTTCGGAAATAATTTTGGCCACGGGGGCAATGCAATTAGTGGTGCAGGAGGCGTTAGAAATAATTTGGTCGGAGGGCAAAAGACTGGCTCCGGACAAGGTCTGCGCCACCGGATTAAGATTGACATCCAGAACAAAAGTGCGAATGGTGCTGTCTTTGGCCGGCGCCGAGAGAACTACTTTTTTAGCCCCCGCGGTTAAATGAGGTTGAACTTTTTCGGCCGTAGTAAACTCTCCGGTGCATTCCAAAACTACATCTACGCCCAAATCTTTCCAGGGCAAATTTGCCGGGTCTTTTTCTTGGAAGAAAGGAATCTGTTCTTCGTCAACAATTAAATATTTTTTTTCGCCATCTAGTCCGCGCGTTTCGTGGTTTTTTAAAATGCCATACGCGGTGTCATACTTTAATAAATACGCCCAACCAGCAATGTCTGTAGAACTGCCGCCGTTTATGGCCACAATTTTAACTTGGTCGCTAAACCTTTCAAGAATCACTCGGTGAGCAACCCGCCCAATCCGGCCGTAACCGTTAATAGCTAATCTAACCATAGATTAAAACAGCTTGTGGCGAGCTGAATTTTGCAGCTCTTCCGGAAAAGGCGCCAGGCACACTGTACCTGGCCAGCCGGCGGAAAGCGAAAAATTTAGCAAGCCACCAAAGCTGTGACTCCCGGCAACTCCTCTCCTGCTAATAACTTTAGCATACTTCCCCCGCCGGTACTAACCCAATCAAATTTGTCTGTTAAACCTAACTTATTAACAAACGCCACGGTATCCCCCCCACCCACAATTTTATAGGCGGGGCTGGCGGTAATTAATTCTGCCAATCTTTTTGTGCCCACTTGATAAGTAAAATCCTCAATTTTTCCAAACGGCCCGTTCCAAACAATGGTTTTAGCTTTGGCAATTTGATCTTTATACTTATCAATTTCTTCTATTTTAACGTCTAATCCTGGGGGCATTTCTTTAGAAGAAACGACCAAATCCGCCACGGTTTTCATTTTGGCCGCAAAAACCTCTTTGGTTTCCCACTTAATCCCGCCAATAAAAACAACCAGTGGATGTTGAGGGTTTTCTAAAACTTGAGATAAAACTTCTATTTCTTTGGCTAAACGAAACCCCGCAAAATGGGGCAGTAGTTTGGGGACGCCAACAATGGAAGTGTGAGCCCGCTCGCAAGTGGCAAAAGCCTCGTTGACAAAAATATCCTGATCACGAGCTAGTTCTTCAGCAAAGGTTGAATCATTAGCCTCTTCCCGCGGATCAAATCTTAAATTTTCCAGAACTACCAAATTTTCGCCAATTCTAAACTTATTGCCTTCATTGATCATTGGGTATTGATCATTGACCATTTTCGCAAACCACTCGGCAATTGGTTTTACAAAGAAGGCTTGCCTCGCCGTAGCGTCAGCGGAGGCGGGACGACCAATATGCCCACAAAGCGTCACTTTACAATTATTCTTCAACAAAAATTCTATCGTGGGCGAAATAGCTCTTAATCTAGTGTCATCACTAACCGCTAACCGCTCACCGCTAACTGCTACCAGCGGAGCATCAATATCCCCTCTCACCAACACCCTTTTGCCCGCTACCGTCTCATCAATAATTGGAAGTTTCATCATTATTTTAAGTCTATCTAAAAGCACTCCCCCAATCAACATCTATGATTAACACCCCCAATCAACGCTTCCGTAATTAACACTTAATTACTCAATTAAGTTACTAGGCCTCTTATTTCCGCATATGCGTGAATAAGATACCTTCGTATTTTTCTCGTTAATACTTGACAAAATTTGATTTGAGAGAGAGAGAATACGGGCAAATGCCAGACTATATTCTTGTTGAAATGAATTCCGGACACACACATATTGTAGGTCCTTACAATGCCACAGAAATGGCAAAACGGCTGAAAGTTGATCGTGCAGAAGAAAAAAGTAGAGTCAAAGTTACCGCAAAAAACGAAGAAGAAGCTAGAAGACAGAATCCCTGTCCACTTTGTGCGACCACAATACCACGCAATTCATAATTCTTACTTCTTAATCCCCCGTCCCCACCCCTACCCCTCCTAATTTTTTCCACATTTTATGTCTTGACAATTTTGCAGTTTTACTGTAATACTGTAATCATGCAAAATCAAATGTTGGTCCAACTTCAACCAAGGGGTTATTTAACCATTCCCATTGCTTTCCGTCGTGATTGGAATTTAACTGATGGCTTAGTGCGCATCACTAAAAACGAGAGCCAATTAATTATTGAGCCCGTACGAGTTTTGCCCTATCCGGTCCGTAGTTATACGCCAGCGGAAGTTAAAGAATTTTTAGCTGAAGATGCCCAAGAAACTCAACAACTCAAAACTCAAGGTTTTGTTTAACGCTTCGGTAATTATTGCCGGCCATTTTTCTCCCGACGGAGGATCGGGGAAACTCCTTTCATGGGTAAAGTCTGAAAAAATTACCGGAGTTATCAGCGAAACTATTCTGGACGAGACCAAACGGCATTTGGAAAAATACGAACCTATTTTTAGGGAAATTGCTCCTGCCCCCAATAAGACCAGTGTGGAAAAATACCAAAAAATTGTTGTTGACCCCGGAGACGCTCACCTTTTTGCCACCGCCCAAGAAACTGGCACAAACTATTTAGTTTCCCTAGACAAAAAACATGTTTTATCTTTGCAAGGTAAAGTCAAAAAACCCAAACTTGTTTCCCCGAAAGAGTTAATTGAACTTCTTTCCCCCCCTTTTTTTACCTAACTTCTGCTATAGCATAAACTAGGTTATATCACTAAAATCTTGTTAGTACTTGACAAAATAAGCAGAGAGAGAGAATAGGCCAAATGGCAAGAACCCAAGAGGAAATTGAGGAGCTTTTGGCTGAATACCGAGAAAAATCCAAGGATGTGGCAGTGGATGTAAACGAAAAAGGTCTTCGCTATCAAGAGAATTCTGAAATAAAGCCGGCACGACTCCCCTGGTGGTTTGTTGCTCACATTAAAGCTATGGCAGAAAACGCAAAGAAAAATCCTCCTGCTTAATTCTTACTTCTTAATTCTTAATTCAACTTATTTTCCCCCACCAAAAACTCCCAAAGTGGAATTAGGTTTTTTCCGGACAAATTTTTGGCAACCACCAAAACGTCTAAACCTTCAACCTTGCGTTTGTCAGAAGTGTACTTTACCTCTACTTTGCCGTTTCCCCACATAAAATCCGTTTCTTTTTCTCCTTCATAAAAATAGCCCAACCGCTCATGTTCCCGCCGCAATTTCCAATAAACCGCCTGCTCGGCCTTAAAGCCCAAATCCCCGTCTCCGGTAAGTAAAGTTTTCATCCCCGTGTCTAACAAATAAATCTTTTTAGGCCCGTAGGCCCGTTTATTAACCGAAGTTGACCACTGCTCCAGTTTTCCCACCAAAAACGAACTTTCAAAATAACCCACGTACTCTTTAACCGTATCCACGCTTAAATCTAAAACATTGGCCAGTTTATTAAAGCTTGTTCGGCTCCCCACGCCAGCCGCCAGCAATTTATACAGGTCACGAACTATTTGCGGTTGGCGAATGGGATAAATTCGCGCCAAATCCCGGGCAAAAATATCTTCTAAAAGAGAGGATAAATACTCATTGGACGGTTGCAAAACATTTTCCGGATAACCCCCAATCTGTAAATATTTTTCCACTTCGTTCTCCAAAAGATAACTTTCTGACCGTCTCACCGCCACTTTTCTAAACTCCAAAAATTCACTAAAAGTTAGCGGATAAACAATCGTGTTTATTTGCCGGCCTGTCAGTTTTCCTCCGTGAGAAGAAATTAAGGCCGAAGTAGAACCGGAACAAAAAATTTTAACATTTTCGTTGTCATAAATTGATTTTAGTTCCGTTTGCCAGTTAGGGCTGTCCTGAACTTCGTCAAAAAACAAATAGAGTTTTTTGTCCCGATGGTGAGAAAAAATCTGGCGAAAAGCAGTTAAATGATCGGAAACTGTCACGCCAATACTCCTGGCAAAATCACAAGAAACATAACAAATCTCTTGGGGTTTTACTTTTTTGTTTAGAAGTAATTCTACAACTTGTTTAAGAATGGTTGTTTTTCCTATCCTGCGGCTGCCAGTCAAAATTTCTATCTGCTTGCGCACCAACCGCTTTTCTAAACCCTCTAGATACAATCCCCTCTTGACCCCCGTATCTAGCTTTTTCCCCTCCCACCACGGATTAAATTGATAATAATCACTCTTGTCCATGGCCGTATTTTAATCATAATCGAAACTTTTGTCAAGTCATTTCAATTATGGTCGAAACTCTTAATTCAACCGTCCCCCGCTTCCAAATATTCTAATTTTTTCCTCTACAATTCCCTGCATTTTGGCAATCGCCTCGGGCATGATTTTGTAAGTGGCTACTTCATCCGTGGTTTCCAAAGTGTTTTTTAGTTCGTCCCGAAAGGCCACCCGCAGTTCGGAATTAACATTTATTTTTACTACCCCTAAATTTATAGCCGCTTTGATATCTTCTTCGGGAATCCCCGAACCCCCATGGAGAGACAAAAATTTCCCCGGCAAAACCTCGCTAATTCTTTGCAGTAAGGCAACATCAATTCTTTTAGGGCCGTCATAAAGCCCATGAACATTGCCCACAAACGAAGCAAAAGTGTCAACTCCGGTTTCTAAAACAAATTTTGCCGCCTTCTCCGGATCAGTCATTGAACATTGATCATTGATCATTGAGTGTTGGTTCTGATCTCTGTGATCAGAACTAGACCCGCCAATATTATCCATCTCTCCCTCTACTAAAACTCCTAATTTGTGGGCCTCCTCCACCAAAGTTTTGGTTTGCAAAATATTTTCTGCCAAGGGCAATTTTGACCCGTCCAAATGCAAATAATCAAACCCCGCCGCTAAAGCTTGCCTACAAACCTCCAAATTTTGCCCGTGATCCAAATTTAAAATAATGGGAATTTTGTAATCTTCTTCCATGGCCGTTACCATCGCCGCCAATTCTTTGATCCCAAAATAACTGGCCTCGCCCGAAGAAGCTTCGACCATAACCGGAGAACTTAATTTCTTGGCCGCCCCCACCACCGCCTTTAAAGTTTCTAGAGAAGAAACATTAAAAGACCCTATGGCAAACTTTTCCTTTTGCGCTTTCTCCAACCAAAATTTAGCTTTCTGGGGCATTCGGCTTTTGTTTAATTTAGTTTAACAAATATCCAACTGCTTTGCATTTGCCCCAGAGCCTTAACAAAAACACCTTCAGTTAGTTTGTCTGCGGGCTACGCCCTTGACAAATAAGCAAGAGAGAGAGAGAATGGGCGTGGAGGTGAGGAAATTATGGAAAATAAAGATGCAACAATCAAAGTGATGAGCCAATTTGCATTGCCGGTTTTAGGATCGAGTGACAGCTTGATATACACTGAATGGTCAGATGGAAGGAGAACTGAATCGGTCGTTAAGCGTGAATATAAAGATGGGGCTTGCCATGAATCTTTAGGTTTGGATCGAGACATCACTGCCGTGGATTTTACGGCAGCGAAACAAAAATGGGATAAACAAAACAAAAACTAATTCTCCCCCGCCAAAAACCCCTCCAACCCCCCAATCCGCGGGTCGGTTACTTACTTTTTGATGGCATTTTGTAGGCAATATAAAGAAGAATCCCAGCAATGACTATCATACCGTAAATGATAGTGGAAAGGTCCAATAAACGATGGGGGTCAAAATTCATCTTGCTTCGTCAGCCAGCCTAACAGCTGTGGCCAAAGATAATATAACCCACGGCAAATTTTTCGTCAATAGCAAAATTGCTTCCTCAAGATTTTGCACTGTTCCAAGACCCGGATAAATCAAAATAACCGCTGTCCATGTAGCAGATAAGTTGGCAAAATATCCTGACAAGACTAACGATCTTTGCTTCGTCAAAAACTTTTTCATTCTTTCTTTATCACACAGTCCCACGCTACAGCTTAAAACTGTGTGATGGTTTTTGCTTACTACTTACTACTTAATTCTTAATTCCGCCCAATAGAACCTCCTCCAACCCCTTAATCCGCGGGTCGGATTGTTTTGATTGGTTGTAAAGCGTTAAAAGAGTAGTTTTGGCCTTAGGAAATTCTTTTTGGCCAATTTCTAACGACCTCAATTCTCTCTGTAAAACCTCCTCGTCATCCACCGTGGTAGTAACATTTATAAGCTCCGCCGGGTCCAACCCTTCTTGGACCACAAAATCAATTTCCGTCTCTTTATTTTTCCAATAATAAACTTGTTTTTTATTGGCCACTAGGTGATTAAAAACCAGATTTTCTAATAACCGCCCTTTATTCTCTGAAAAGGCAAACCCGGCAGTATTAGCTAGCCCCGTATCCACGCAAAAAACTTTGTCCGGATTGTAAATTTGTTTTTTAACGGAATAAGAAAATAACGGGGTGCGAGAAATTAAATACGCTTCTTCCAAAAAATCTAAATACTTGCCCACCTCCGCGTCCGTCAATTTTAATAATTTTGCCAGAGCGTAGGTAGAAACTAAATTTCCCGCGTTGGATAACAAATACAGCGTCAGCCTCTTTACTTTTGTTTTATTTTTGAGGCTGTTTCGCAAAATAACATCATTTTCTAAAATGTCTTGGTAGTAAGAAACTAAAACATCATTCTTGTTCCCCTCGTCTTCTTCCAAAACTACTCTTGGAAAGCCCCCCAGCCGCAAATATTGATCAATGTTTTGGCCACCAAAATCCTTAAATTCCGCAAAAGACAATGGGGCAACCGTCAAGCGAACCATTCTTCCCGTCAAAACGGTAGATAGTTTTGAAGCAAAAACTAGGGAATTTGAACCGGTCACATAAAATTTTACATTTTCTTTTAGATCGTAAAGGGTTCTGACAAACTTTTCCCAGCGAGTCACTTTTTGAACTTCGTCAAGGAAAAAATAGACCCGGCCTTTGGGTTTTAAACTTTGTTGATATTCTTTATAAAGGGCAAACAAGTCTGTGGCGTCTAAATCTTCTTTTTCAAACCGCGGGTCTTCAAAATTAACATGGAGGGTGTTTGCCAGCGGCACTTGTTTTTGCTGGTGTAATTCCCAAATAAGCTGACGCAAAATTGTGGATTTTCCGCCCCGGCGCACACCGCAAACAGCCACTACCTCTTCCGTTGAAGCTAAATCTAAAAGTTTTTGCCAATACCTTTTTCTGAATATTCCCGTATCCAGTTTCTGGTGCCAAAAGTTCCAACGATCAAGGATGTCTAAATATCTTTTTGCCATCATGATATTGGCATTTTATCTCACAAATATCATTTTGTCAAGATGATGTTTTAGGTTTGGCCCTCAATATCTAGTTGTCAACTAGATATTTGCTCGCGCGTGAGTAACCCTTCAATGGCTCCCATTTTAGAAACTACCGAAGCAGAGTTTTTTAAAGCCCAATCAAGAGCCATTTTTAAATCTTCGTGATAAAAATAACCGGCTAAAAAGCCAGAGGAAAAAGCGTCCCCCGCACCCGTGGTTTCCACCACTTCTGTGCTTTTAGCTGGGCCAAACAAAACTTCTTGGCCCTTTTCAAAAACTTTAGCCCCGTTGCCATCGTCCGTGACCGCGGTGATTTTTGGACCATAACTACCTAACACTTCCTGTTCACTCTTGTTCACAAAAAGAATGTCTGTGATCTCTATAACCGGTTGTAAAAATTCCCGGCCTTTTTTTAAGTCTACTACATACGGATTGAAGGCAATTTTTACTTCCGGGTAGTCTTGTTTATATTTTAATATTTTGGCAAAAAGGGGGGCAGAGTCCGGGCCCGGGCTAGAGGTTAAATAAATCCATTTTGCTTTAGGCAAATTTTCAATGTCTTTTACTCCGTGGGCGTGAAAACTTAAAATTGTCCGCTCGCTTTTAAAAACAATTATTGAGGATAAATTAGACTCGCGGTTGGCCTCTGTCAAACTACTGTCCAAATTAACATTGGCCAACATTAGTTGCTTTTTAATCCACGCCCCGCGGTCATCATCCCCAAAAACAGTTGACAGGGCCGTCTGAATACCCAGACGAGCTAAACCCACGGAAACATTGGCCGCGTTGCCCCCCAAAGACTGGCCAATTTTTTCTACCGGGATTTTATTGCCGTAACGCAAAATCAACTCGCAGTTGGCATTGTTTAGGTCACAGTGAACTGACGCTTCGTGAATAAAGAAAAAATTATCTTGGGTCGCATCCCCAACGCAAAGAAAATCTGTCATTTTTATTCTCCTTTACCACTACTAGTTTCTGCTTTTTTTTGAATAATTTCTACTGCGTGAGATGTTCCAATCCTATCCGCTCCCGCGTTAATAAAAGCAATGGCTTGCTCGTAAGTTTCAACGCCCCCGGCCACTTTTATTTTTAATTTATCTCCCACCGCCTCCCTAACCAACCTAACATCACTAATTTCCGCCCCTCTCGGACCCAATCCCGAACAAGTTTTGAAAAAATCCGCGCCGGATTTAAGAATCAGCTCCGCAGATTTTTTGATTTCATCAGCTGTTAAGTAACCGGTTTCGGGAATGAATTTTATAACAGTGTTGCTATTGTTTTTTACCGCCGTCACAATTTTGGTCATTTCTTCCAAACTTTCGTCCCATTTGCCGGCTTTGATTAACCCAACATTTAAAGAAATATCCAACTCGTCCGCTCCGGCGGCGATGGCCTCTAAACAAGAAGCAATTTTTATTCGCAGTAATTCTTGGCCCAGCGGAAAAGACACAACGGTTCCTACCCGGACCCCTTGCTCTTTGGCCAAAGAAACAAAATAAGGATTGACAAAAGCAGAATTAAAACCAAACTCTTTCACTTTTTCGCAAATATTTTTAATATCCGCTTGGGTAGAGTTTGGATGGTGATTAGCCAGATCAAGACAACCGGCAACGTTAAACATAATTTATAATTACTAATTACTAATTACTAATTTCTAAACAAATCCCAATGACCAATTTAGAAATTGGTGCTTATTTAGAGCACTTAGAAATTAGAAATTAGAAATTCAAATTGTGGCTTCCAATGATTTTACTTTAATCACAGCTTCCTCTGGTGTGGTGACAATATGATAAACCTGTAACTCTTCTGGTCGTAACTTCATGTTTTTGCCAAGGGCCTCAATAATCTCGTGCCAAAAATCTCCAAACAAAATAAGCGGCCGGTGGTGGCCAAAATGAATCCGGGCCAACCCCCACGCCATCCCAAATTCCGAAATTGTCCCCGTCCCGCCGTTGAAAATTAAGTACACATCAGACATGGACATAATCCGCAGTGTTCGTTCCACATAAGTATCCGTGATAATTTCTTCATCAAATTTATTTTCCGGGTCACGCCCTTCGTAGTGTTCTTCTTTGGCTTCAGGATAGTAGGTGATACCGATGGCTTTCCCCCCACTTTCATGAGCCCCAATGGTAGAGGCTTTCATAATCCCCGGCCCGCCACCGTTGACAATGGTGTAGCCCGCTTGGGCCAAAAGTTTGGCCGTTTGCCTAGCCTCTTCGTACTCTTTGTCTTGGGCTTTAAAATCCGCAAACCCCAAAAACGCCACATTATGAATTTTCATTAAAACTAATGTAGCAAAAAATTCTGTGTTTTGCTATCCTAAAATTTAGAAATAACTAGAAATAACTTATGACTAGCAAAAAAACAGATATTCTTGATGCCAACGCCCGAGCCTTGCTAGCTTTCGGGACAATGGTCATTGCGGCCGTTCTTGTTTATTGGGTCTTCTTTCGAGTCTAAACTCCGCAAAAAACCCCGCTCCGTTCAACGGGATTGACTTTTGCCAAGCAAATTCAGGCAACAAATGATCCGGCAGAAAAACAACGGTTGGGGGAAGTATTATTAACTCTCGAAAGGGTAGCTCTCTTGATGAGCTCTTCGCGTCTCAAGGTCTGCCCCCCAGCTTCTTCGCCAAATCCTAACATAATTCATAATTTGTAATTCAAACTCTTACTTACTTGCTATAATCTCCTTGTGAACAATATTTTTGCGCGGGTCAAAAGATATTTAAGTTATTGGCCCTATGTGGTTATTTTCTTTCTGCTTTCTACTTTCTCCTCTCTGCTTTTATTATTAAAAGATCTTCCGGCTCCGGCGCAAATGGCTACGAACGCCCCCCAAAGTACTAAGATTTTAGACCGCAACGGCAAATTGTTGTACAACATTTATACCTCTGAAAATAGAACCGTTATCCCCTTGTCAGAAATTCCTTTGACAGTAAGGCAGGCCACTATTGCCATTGAGGATAAAGATTTTTACCAACACGGCGGGATAAATTTTGTGGGGGGAATTTTGCGAGCCGTTAAAAGCGGTTTTCTTAAACAAAGATTAGAGGGCGGGTCCACGATCACTCAACAATTAGTTAAAAAAAGTTTATTAACGGACGAGCGAACCGTCATCAGAAAAATCAAAGAAGTAATTTTGGCCTTTTGGACGGAACGAATTTACACCAAAGACCAAATTTTAGCTATGTATTTAAACCGCGTCCCTTACGGCGGCACCGCGTACGGCATTGAGGAAGCTGCCCTGGTTTATTTTGGTAAAAGAGCTAAAGAATTAACTTTATCTGAAAGTGCTTTGTTGGCCGGCCTCCCTCAAGCCCCAACTTATTACTCGCCGTTTGGAACAGATCCGTCTCGGGCCACTTCTCGCCAGCAAGAAGTTTTACGACGGATGGTTGAAGACGGCTATCTAAACGAGGCACAGCTACTGACTTTGCAAGGGCGTCAAGGACGCTTGCAAATGGCGTCACCATCGGCTGGAATTAAAGCCCCTCATTTTGTAGCTTTTGTTAAAGAGCAACTCGTTAATAAATATGGAGAGGAAAAAGTGGAAAAAGGGGGTTTAAAAGTGACCACCAGTTTGGATTTAGATTTACAAGAGGCCGCCCAAGCTACTCTTTCAGCCGAAGTAGAAAAACAAGCAAGGTTAAAGGTGAGTAACGGCGCGGCGTTGGTAACTAACCCCAAAACTGGGGAAATTTTAGCCATGGTTGGATCCGTAAATTACTTCGCCTCGAGTTCGGGGACAGTTAATGTTACCCTAGCCAACCGCTCTCCCGGCTCGGCCATTAAGCCTTTAAATTATGCCTTGGGGTTTTTGAAGGGAACAACCACTCCCGCGACCTCGTGGATTGACGCCCCGTTTTGTTTTCCGCCGTTTAACGGCAAAAGCTACTGCCCGCAAAATTACGACGGAAAATTTCACGGAGCGGTCCAAACTAGATTTGCTCTTGGTAATTCTTTAAACATCCCGGCGGTTAAAATGATTGCTCAAAACGGTTTGGAAGATTTTATTGCCACGGCGTCGGCTATGGGGCTAACCACTTTTACAGATAAAAGCCGGTATGGTTATTCCTTAACTTTGGGCGGAGGAGAGGTAAAAATGACGGACATGGCTGTGGCCTTTGGGGTTTTTGCCAACGCTGGAAGACGGCAAGATTTGGTTTCTATTTTAAAAGTAGAAGACTCTTCGGGAAAAATTTTGGAAAATAATTCTTTATCTCTAACCGCTAACCCTGCCTTGCCGGCAGGCAGGCGCTTACCGCTAACCGCTCTGCCTTGGGACGGGGGCAAACCGTGGGTCCCATACGAAAACTTCGTTTTGCCAGCAGAAGTCACTTATTTGATTTCCCACATTTTGTTGGACGACGGCGCGCGGTCCCAAACTTTTGGGGCCGGGTCGCAGTTGAATATCCCCGGTCAAGTGGTCAGTGTTAAAACGGGAACAACCGAAGATAAAAGAGATAATTGGACGATTGGTTATACGCCAAGTTATTTGGTCGCCGTCTGGGTGGGCAATAATGACAACTCCCCCATGAGCCCATATCTAGAATCCGGCAACACCGGGGCCGCCCCTATTTGGCATGATATTTTTCAGTTTATTTTAAAAGGTAAACAGGCTGAATGGCCCGTTAAACCAACTAACATTGTTTTTGAACAGGTCTGCGCTCTTTCGGGGATGCTTCCGGCCAATGATTGCCCCACCCGCGGGGAATATTTTATTAAGGCTTTTGTCCCCAAAGAAAAAGATACTGTCTGGAATCAAAAACGGAAAATTTTCGTTTACAAAGATTCCCGCAAACAACCAAGCTCTTATGATAAACCAACCCCCGATCAACTAACTGAAGAAGATCATCTAATCATCTCCGACCCTTTCCAAAAAGACGCCTGCGCAGACTGCGCGTTATAAAATTAGCCCCTTCCCTCCTCTTGCTTTGTAACCTTGATAAGTTCCTTTATTGAGACTTCACCGTCCGCCACGGCTCTAATATGATCTGCGAGTTCAAAAAATCGAGGTTTAAATGTGCTGCGATGGCAAGTGTCAACATGCCATCCGATCGTATTCAAATCACTTTCCGTCATTCTTTTTTTGCGGCTCATAAGTCCTAATAGTCCCATAAGCTCCCAACTAACAGCCATGGGAAAATCTGGATTGCCAGCATAACCAATTCCTTTAGAATGCTCCGTCATCTTTTTCACCTCCGCCCACATTCTAACAATCAAAGTTTATTTTTAACTCTTTTGTGTTAAAATTAACCGAGAAATGAAAAACTTGGCTTCAAATAATTACCTCCCGCTGGTTAAAATTGGTCTGTCTTTAGACGAGGCCAAAGTTTATTGGCTTCTGGTGTCTACTGGTTCTCTCTCCGCCGCAGAAATTGGCAAACAATTGGGTGTTTTACCCAATGCTGTTTACAGACTAACTAGAAAATTGCTCGCCAAAAAATTCCTTGTCCAACTCGACGGTTGGCCAGTAAAATTCCAAGCGCTCCCGCCAGAAGTAGCTATCACTGCTTACCTAGAAGAAAAATCACGGGAACTCAGTGCCCTAAAAACAGAATCCCTGCAAATCTTTAGCAAAAATTCAAGCAAGCAAGATACTAAAATTCGCCTGTACACCGGAAAAAACGAGATGTTTGCCCAGTACACAGAACTGGCAAAAGATGCCGCAGAAGAAATTCTTATTTATTCTTTAGGGGAAACCGTACCTGATGAAATAAAGATCGCCAACAGGGACGCGCTTGAACGAGGAATAAATATTAAATTTTTGGTTCAGGTTCACAATGATAAAAATGATTCGTTACTAAAGTCATGGTTAAAGATGGGGCTAGAAGTCCGTCACTATCCCCAGTCTGGTTTCCACTTAATTGTCTTTGATAGTAAAAGGACTTTGCTGGCGGTTAATAATCCGGCAAATACCAATGAGCGAACAACAATCTTTTTTGAAAACGAAAACTTTTCCAAGGCCATGCGCGCCTATTTCCTTTCCCTTTGGGCTCAAGCTTTGCCCTTAACCTAGTTGAATAGGTTTAGCCATTATCACCCCAAACTTTGCGGGTTTATTAACCGCCGGGGCGATCATTGACTTGACGAAAAATTTAATTTTAGCTACACTGTTTCTGCTGTTAACGGTCCTGTTAGAAAAATTTTGTTTAAAGTATGGATAGTTCCAGTTTTATAAATCTTAGTAACACTTCCCAAATTGCTGGGGCGTTAATCTTGATCGCCGCTTTTTTGGGCCTGATCGCTTACAGATTAATGGGGAAATAATCTAACCCCTTCCAAAAAGACGCTTGCGCGGACTGTGCGTTTTAAACCAACGCTAACCCCTTAAACAATGCCTGTTTCATTAACGATTGATAGGGCACATCCATTTTGTTAGCTCTCAATTTAAAATCAATAATCAATGCTTTTGGCAACCGAATAGTGATCGGCTGGGAAGACAATTTTAAATTGGGAAAAACCCAATGTTCCGCCTTTGACCAGTCAAGTTTGTTTACGGCATTATGGGTTAGCCAATATTTAGCCACCGCTTCTTCGTCTTGGTTTTTAGAAATTTTCTTTAGTTTTTTCATACTTCTCCACCTCCTTTTTGTGCATTCGTCTGGCAGAAATAATCCGCACTTTGTTTTTTCGCAAAGTAAAAGAAATAAATAAATGTCTTTCGTTGTTTGATTTGCCTATAATGACGAACCTTTCTTCCGTCAGAGAATGTTCTTGATCGGGTAAAACAACTGAATCTTTATTTAAAAATACGGACTCTGCCTCGTCTTTAAAGACATTGTGCTTGTGACGGCTTTTATTTAAATTGCCTCTATCCCACTCAAACTCCAGTGGTTCAGGAACATTCTTCATTTGTACATATAATACATGTACAAATCAAAATGTCAAGAGGGAAATCATTACGCTCTGTAATATACATTGCTTGACAAAATAGGTGACATATGTTACTATTTACTTATGTTAAAAATTCCCAAACAAATCTATTTTGACCAACCTATGCTGGAGCTTTATACTCAGTACGCTCAACAGCAGGATATCTCCTTTGGCGCCGCGGTAAGAAACATTCTGGAAGCTAACCAACCAAAGGTTAGTTCTGTTAGAAAGCCTTCTTTCATGGATTTTTATGGGGCAGGAAAACAACCCCATCAAAAGCGTTACACCATTAGACAAGAGCGGGCGGCATTTATGAACGCTTTATCTGGGATAAATAAAGAAAGGAAATATGCCTAACAAATTCTGGGTTGATACTAATATTTTTATCCGTTTTTACCGCCAAGACGATCCGAAATTAAGCCCACTTGCCCAAGAAATTATTGCTGATTGCATAGCCGGAAAATACCATTTGGTTATTTGTTCCGTAACAATTTTAGAAATTGTCTGGTTGCTTCACTCCCTTTACAAACTGCCAAGGCAGGAAATCATTACTTTTGTAGAGAATATTTTTGTCCTTTGTAATTTAGAAATTGTGGACAAAGAGATTGCTCAAAAAACCTTTGCTTTGTTTAAAGAGAAAAATATTGACGCCGCAGACGCTTATTTTGCCGCGTTAATGGACCAAGAAAAAATCACAGAAATTTTTTCCTTTGACCACGATCTGAACAAAATCCCCCATCTCCACCGCCTCCAAAAACCAAAATGAGCCTTCTCGCCGAGAACCTGTAAAAGCGTTGATCGCTCGGATTCTCTTTTTGGAACCTGCGGTCCAAAAATAGCCTCAAATTGCCAGATTGACTTTTTAAGCAGAGAGAGAGAATAAACGCATGAGTGTGGTAGATGACGAAAGACGGCGTATCAACGCTGAATTAGATTGTTTTGACAAAGAACTCGCCCGCATCCAAAAAGACGGTGCGCCCAAAGGTTTTCATCTTGTGGTGCCAAAACCAAAATTTAAAGAAGCCCTTGATTTGCGAGGGAAAATGAAAGACGAGTGGAAGCAACCTGGTTCGAATTGCACGTTAAGAACTTATTTGGCAAACGGAATTAGAGATGGACTTATTGGCACCACGGAACAGACTTTTAGTGCCACCTCTCCAGAAATTACTTGGGTAGAAATCAAGTCTTCTCTCGGATAAGCCTTGTGACAGTCTAGAATTAGCCAAACACTTTTTGGCCGATCGTCTCATTTTCGTTGCATTAATTTTTATAATTTTCAAAACGGCCATTCATTGGATGTTGGTTGCCCGCCTGCCGGCAGGGCAGGTTGGCTGTTGGATGTTTTTAAAAGTTCCCCCTTGTTATCTTTCCCTTCTTATTTGATAATCCCTTTAGCCTTGGGGAGCAGACTTTTAGATTAAATTTAAAACTAAATTTATGTCTGCGAGAAAACCCAAAATTAAAACTTCTTTGCCGTGGCTGAAAACTGTTGGTCGTTTTTTGGCTTTAATTGGCGCCCCCGTTTTATTTTTTCTTAAAATTTTGGTCTGGACACTCACCTGGTTTGTTCGTCAAAGTATAAATTTTGGCCAAGCAATTTTAGATTTGGGAGAAGGTCTTATTCGGTTGCTCAAATGGTTTTATCAAATAGTTGTTGCTAACACTGAAACCGGTTGGCCAATTTTTAAAAAATACCTTCTTTCCAAAAGAAAATATTGGCAGAAAAAAAGTTTGGATATTTTGGTAACTACCCAAAAATACCACACTACTTTAGTAAAAAATCTGCCGCGGCAAAAATTAAAATTTAATATCCCCAAATTCCCTAATCTCCCTAAATTTCCAAAATCCAAGTGGCCCAAAATCTTGCGTCACCAAAAACTTTATTATTTTACCGCCGGGGCTCTGGCCGTGTTTTTATTAATTTTTATCCCCTACTGGGGTCTTTCCCAACTGGATCAATTGCCTAACCCACAGTTGTTAACTTTGCGGGATATCCCGGTATCTACCAAAATTTATGACCGCAACGGCAACTTGCTTTACCAAATTTATAGTGGCGAAAACCGGGTCATGGTTAATCTTTCCGACCTGCCAAAATATTTTGTCCAAGCCACCATTGCCACCGAAGATAAAAATTTTTATCATCATTTTGGCTTTGACCCGGCCGGAATTTTACGCGCCGCCCTTTCTAACCAAAACGGGGAAATTAATCAGGGAGGGTCAACCATTACTCAACAGTTGGTTCGCTCCGCCCTTTTAACTCCGGAAAAAACCGTCTCTCGCAAAACTAAAGAACTAATTTTGTCTTTTTGGGCCGAAAGAATCTATTCCAAAAAGGAAATTTTAACCATGTATTTTAACCAAATCCCTTACGGCGGAGCCGCTTATGGAGTGGAAGCCGCCGCCCAAATGTATTTTAAAAAACCGGCTAAAGATTTAAGTTTGGCTCAAGCCACTTTGTTGGCTGGTTTGCCTTCATCTCCCACCACTTATTCTCCGTTTGGGTCCCATCCGGAACTGGCCAAACAACGGCAAAGACTGGTTTTAGACGCCATGGTAGCGCAAAAATATTTATCCCGAGAGGAAGCTGACGCCGCTTTTACCGCCCCTTTGGAATTTGCCTCGACCGAAACGGCCATCAAAGCCCCCCATTTTGTGATGTATGTCAAAGATTTATTGGCTAAAAAATATGGGTTGCGAAAGATAGAACAAGGGGGTTTAGAAGTAGTAACTACTTTGGACTTATCCCTTTACGAAAAAATTTTAAAAATTGTGGCCGATGGGGTAGCTAATCAGAAATATTTAAGCGTTGGTAACGGCGCGGCACTAGTAACCAATCCCAAGGCGGGAGAAATTTTAGCCATGGTGGGGTCAACGGATTTTTTTGATTTAACCCGTGACGGCAATGTTAATGTGACCCTTGCTTCCCGTTCGCCGGGATCGTCTATTAAACCCTTAAACTATGCCCTGGCCCTGAATAAAAATTTAATTTCTCCGTCAACTATTATTGATGATTCCCCAATTGTCTACCGCTCTGGAGGAACGGCTGTTTACGCTCCGCAAAATTATGATAATAAGTTTCACGGCAAGGTCACCGTGCGCACGGCTTTAGCTTCGTCTTACAATATTCCGGCGGTTAAAATTTTAGAAAAAAACGGTTTGGAAAATTTTTTAGACTTCGCCCACCAGACCGGTATTAAAAGCTTTTCCGATCCGTCAAGATATGGGCTGTCTATAACCTTAGGCGGCGGAGAGGTAACCATGTTAGAAATGGCTACCGCCTACAGTATGTTTGCCAATGGAGGAGAAAAAGTGGATTTAAATCCCATTCTTAAAATTACTGATTACCGCGGCAGAGTTCTGGAAAACAACACCTCTAACCGCTATTTGCTAACCGCTAACCGCTCGTCACTAATTTCTCCTCAAACGGCATTTTTGATAAGTGATATTTTGGCGGACAATGGAGCTCGCTCCCCGGCTTTTGGCCCAAGCTCCGCTTTAGTTATTCCGGGCCACACCGTTTCGGTAAAAACTGGCACGGCCCAAGACAAAAGATATAACTGGACCATTGGTTACACCCCATCATTTTTAGCCGCAGTTTGGGTAGGCAATAATAACAACGCCCCTATGAGTATGGCTTTGGAATCTGGCAACACCGGCGCCGCGGCCATTTGGAATCCAATTATGAAAACAATTTTGGAGGGAAAAACTGACGAAGGTTTAGCTCGGCCGGATAACATTGTGCCGGTGCAAGTTTGTACTTTAAATGGCCTTCTGCCTTGTGAATTTTGCCCGTATGTGCGCACGGAGTATTTTGTCAAGGGCACCGAACCAAAATTCGCCTGCACTTTTACCAAGGAAGAGGTGGAAAAAATCTTACGCCCGGAAGAAAAGAAAGAGGAAAAGAAAAATTAAGATATAATATTTACATGAATGATAACGAGCCTCGCGCTGGACAAGAAGCAATAATAAACCATGTCCGTGCGTTCGGTCAGCAAGTGGCTCAAGAAACTTTGAGAAAAATTTCGGACGAGGCACCTCCACTTACCCAGATTCAACAAGCTATTCAACGCGCCCAAAATCAACTTAGAACGCTTCAACAAGAAGAGGGCACAGATCCAGCGTGGTATAGCAGTAGTGAAATTTCTTTCCTCCCACAAGAAGGCATTACCGCGCAATCAACAAAATTAACTATTGGTTTAGAAGGTCTACCGATAGAATTAACAGAACTTGCTGTCTATGACCACCGTAGTGGCCAAATCTATCTACATACCCTCCACCAAGAGAATTTGTCAGAAACAGAAACCCTGGCAACGGAAGTCCTAGTGGGTACTGATTGTCTTGCCATCGGCTTTGAAAAAGCTAGTAGGGACCACTTGGGAATAGCTACTCTTTCATTTTCCCCCACTCAAATTTCCCTTAATCAGGTTTTTGGGGAAAATTCTCCTGGCGTAATTTTCCTGTCCCCAGATACCCCAACACTTTCACCTTTGCAACTAGCCTCGGTTGCCGAAAAAAACCAAGAAGTTGTTATTGGGAAAAGTAGATATAAAATCCAGTACACTCCTACTCCAGTAACTGTTACTACCAATTATCCGCACTCCCCTTTTTGGGACGAACTATTATGCCGCTTTGGGATAATTGAAAAAGCTATGGGTCCGCAGACTGCGTCCCTTCCACCAGAACCCGGCTCTCCCCTGATTTTTTCAGACCGCAAGGACAAACCAGAATCCTTAACCCCGACGGAAATCTGGGAGATACTTGATAGAACCATCGGCGACCGCTGGACAGAAATTGCCAAAGGACAACTACCAGACCTCGACCTTGTTGACCGAGGAGAAATACTTCTCCTCTCCCCAGATCAACGAACAAGAATAGAAATTCGTGTGGATGAAACGTGGCAACGAATGGCGGTACAGCTTCCTTCGGCAGAACCAGACGGACCCAGAATTTTTGTAGACTTTTATATGGCCAGGCAACCCGACCAAAATGGCGTAGGAGAAATTACTATGACTTGTCATTATATTGCTGGGGCCGTTGACTTAATAACGGCCTTTGGTATAGACCAAAACAGGCAGCAATCTTTTACCCATTTTGTCGTCCCGATAGGCCAATCTGGGGAAGTAATGGGGGAGAGCACGAGGACCGCTTTTGACCCACATCTTCTAGTCTTACTATTGGACAAAGCCTTTGAAACAAAGGGGCTTTGTCCTGTCTTCCTCCAGGCTGGAAAAAAGGATTCCGAAGAAGTTGTCAACCCACAATTTACCGCTCTAGCCGAAAGACTAAACCGGATGTTTACTACCACTTGGGCAAAGCTGTCTTCCTTGGCAGGCAATTCAGCTGAAGAAGATAATTGCTTAGCAACCACTTTTCAGCCAGACAAAATTTCTTTAGAGATAGAAAGGGGCGACCCAATCCACCATATAGATCCGTCGCTTACTCTCCGCCGCGCCACAGATGTTCGTCGAGTTTTTTTCAAAGATTCCGGATTAACGTTTGCCGTTGAGGCAGCTAGCAATGAGGGAAACAGACAAAAATTTCTTATAACCAATGATTTAATTCCACCCGTACTCAACGAATTTGGAGAAGAAAATCCCCCTTTTGGAATAATTTCCCGCCCTCCTGCGGACACAATGATAGCCTTGGGACCAATGGCGGAGGCAATTGTTACCACTCTAGAGTCACTCACTCACCAAGCTTTAGACCAAGCAGAAAAAGAGGGGCTAAAAGTGGAGGTCTCATAAAGCGAGCTCGTTCGCACTACCCTGCGCCAATTTTTATACTCCGAGCCTTCGAAAAATCCTCCACCCGGAGGAGAAAAAAGAAGAGGAAAAGAAAAACCCCTAACTTTAACCTAGCTTCTGCTATAGCATAAACTAGGTTAAATTTTAGCCTCGATAGTTCTTACCTCGTGCCGCGCATGGCTTCCTCCGCCCCCACCCAGTCTTTATATTTAGTCTCCACTAACTCTTTTTCCTTTTGTAATCTTTGGTGTTTTTTTTCCAGCTCCGGCGGAATTTTCTTTTTGTTTTTGGATAAATAGTCATAAATAGCCTCAAACAGAGCGTCACTGGCCAAAACCGAACAGTGAACTTTAACCGGCGGCAAGCCCCCCAAAGAGGTAATTATTTTGTCTTTATTAATCATCATTGCCTTGCGAAGAGTTTTCCTTTTGGCCAGATCAGTGATAATACTGCTGGTGGCAATGGCCGCCACACAACCGAAGGTTTCAAACTTTATGTCTTTAATTATTTCTTCCTTTTTAGTGTTTTTCCCTATTTTTAAATAAAGCCACATCACATCCCCGCAAACTACATTGCCCACTTTGCCAACGCCGTCGGGGTTTTCCATTTTTCCGTAATGACGAGGATTTCTAAAATGAGAAATTACTTTTGGGGTGTACATAAATTAAGGTCTTTTAAACGGCGAAATTTTCCTTAGATTTTCCACTACTTTTGGCAAAATTGCCAGCAGGTATTTTATTTCTTCTTCGGTCGTACCGCGCCCCAAACTTAACCGCAATGAGCCGTGGGCTTGTTGGGGCAAAAGCCCCGTGGCTAAAAGAACATGCGACGGCTCCAGTTTGGGTGAAGAGCAAGCCGAAGCCGTCGAGGCCGCCACCCCGTAACCGTCAAGTTGCATAATAATGGCTTCGCCTTCAATAAAATCAAACCAAAAATTGGCATTGTTGGGCAACCGTTTTTGCGGGTGGCCGTTTAAATGAGAGTCAGGAATTGTGGCTAAAACGCCCTTAATTAATTTGTCTCGCAAAAGAGTTAACCGCCGCCCTTCTTTTTCTTGTTCTTTTTGGCAAAGCTCTACTGCCTTGGCAAACCCCACAATGGCCGGCAAGTTTACAGTGCTTGACCGGAGGCCAAATTCTTGGCCACCGCCGTGCAAAAGCGGCTCGATTAAAACCCCCCGCCGGACAAAAAACAGAGCCGCCCCTTTTGGCCCAAACATTTTGTGAGAACTGGCCGTCAACAAATCAATGTTCATTTTGGCAACATCTATGGGAATTTTTCCAAAACTTTGCGCGGCGTCTGTATGAAAATAAACCCCCTTCTCACGGCAAATTTTTCCAATTTTGGCAACGGGCTCGATGGTTCCTATTTCGTTGTTGGCGTGCATCACCGAAACTAAAACCGTGTCTTTTCTGATCGCCGTTTTGACATCCTGCGGATTAATCAAACCATACTTATCCACCGGCAATCTCGTCACGGCAAACCCCTGTTTTTCCAACCAAGAAGCGCTGTTTAAAACGCAATCGTGTTCAATTGAGGAAATAATTAGATGTTTCCCTTTATTTTTGTTGGCCAGCATTACCCCTTTTACGGCGGTGTTATTGCTTTCCGTGACCGAGCCGGTAAAAATTATTTCTTGGGAAGTGGCGTTTAGCACCTTGGCCATAATTTCTCGGCTTTTTTCCAAAGCTTCTTTGGCTTTTACTCCGAAAAAATGAAGCGAAGCGGGATTGCCAAAATTTGTGGTCATGTAAGGAGCCATTGCTCTAGCGACCCTCGGGTCAACCGGCGTGGTCGCGGCGTAATCAAAATAGATATTTTTCTTCATGTGTGCCTATCAGCCACATTTGACGCGGCAAAACTATCGGGTTTGGTTTTGCAAATAAACCCACTGCCACGAATCATCCCTACAATTTCGGCAATCATAACTTTGGTATCCCCGTTTTGGCCCACATCTACATGAATTTCTAATAATTTATCCAGCGGCAAATCCCGTTTTTTAAATTCGTCCAAAAGTCTTTGGGCTAAGGTCAAAGAGTAAGTGGCTTCTTCATACATTCGCTGGCGCAAATCTTTAATTTTGTCTTTGGTTGCCTGACACCAAAAGTATATTCCCCCGTGACCTACATGGTGAATCACGATTGCGGACACAAAATGGGCGGTGTGGCCGCTCGTTAGTTCGGAATCTGTCCCAATAACAATTTTAAAGTGACTATTATTTTCTTTTTGAATAAAACTGACCGTTTGGTCCACTAAAGTAGAAAGGTTAAGTAACCCCAAACTTGGGCTGCGGAACTGGTCAATGGTGTGATCGGTCATGGATAGGTCTTCGCAAGTATGGTCAACCTATCCCTAACGAAGCAAGCGTATTATAATCAATGTAAATCAATAATCCAAATCCCTGCCTTGCCGGCAGGCAAGCCAACTCCAATACCCAATTCCCAAAATCCAATTCCCAAATTGGAAATTGGTTGATTGGTAGTATTGGTGTTCATTGGGGTTGGTCATTGGTTTATTGGTTTTATTGAGCTTATGCACAAATACTCTACTGACGAGCTGGTGGCACAAAAACTTTCCGGAGAAGAATTTAAAAAACTTCCCCGCAACCCCATTGTTTTTGTCTTGCACAATATTCGCTCGTTGCAAAATGTGGGTTTATTTTTTCGCCTAGCTGATGCTATTCGGGCAGAGAAAATTTATTTAACTGGTTACACCGGGTATCCAACTTTGCCCGCCGAAGCCTTGGCGAAGGCGGGAATAAAAAGTGACCCTCGCAGGGAAGGAGCTATCATTCACGCCGAAAATGAAATCAACAAAACCGCCATCAAACTTGTTCCTTTTGTTCCTTGGGAAAGATTTGAAGATCCTCTAAAAACCCTAAATTTCCTAAAATCCCGAAATTATCAAATTATTTCCATTGAACAAACCGACCAAAGTGTGGCCTTTGACAAAGCCGAATATAAAACTCCCGTCGCCTTCATTTTTGGCCACGAACGCGAAGGCGTGACCCAAGAAATTTTAGAAAAATCAGATTTAGTAGTCCATATCCCCATGCTCGGCATGGGCAACTCCCACAATGTGGCTATGAGCGGGGTCGTTGTGAGTTATCATATTTTGGGTAAAATAAAACTGTGATAAAAATTTCTGATAAAATAAAAAGGATTGTTGAAGAAAACCCCATGGCTGTGGCTACGGTTATGCCCGATGGACGACCAAATGCGATCGGGGTGGCTTATGTAAAAGTGGTTGGCGAAAATCAAATTTTAATTACAGACAATTTTATGAACCAAACAATTAAGGATATTGCTAAAAATCCTAATGTTGTTTTGCTTTCTTGGGACAAGGAGATGGACGGTTACAAATTTGTGGGAACGGCCCAATATTTTGACTCCGGGGAATGGCTAACAAAAATCAAACAAATGCCGGAAAATAAAGGCCTGCCCGCAAAAGGAGCGGTTTTGGTCACAGTA
>Ga0233420_10000126_pt1 | contig 34563 bp, 32 predicted proteins | sample Watercolumn_Mata_4_FD_183009 | JGI IMG/M metagenome (GOLD analysis project Ga0233420, IMG submission 183009) | Freshwater microbial communities from Lake Matano, South Sulawesi, Indonesia - Watercolumn_Matano_2014_102_MG | ecosystem: Environmental > Aquatic > Freshwater > Lake | place...
AAAACGCCATGGAAGAGACCATGAGCGGTAGCTGGAGGACCTTGAAATTTTATGTCACCCTTGACCATATTCTGCATAATAAAAGCATCTCTCGCCTGATCGTAGGTAAAGGTCAAAGACTCTCCCTTAAGATGCATCACCCGCAAAAAGAGTCCCAACAAAAAAATCAGAATCAGCAAAAACTCGACTTTAATCTTTGACATAAATTAGCAGCGACAACGATGTGGCCGCCAACACCCCTCGAACCAGTGACATGGTGTAATCTGTAAACAACCAACGTAAAGAGTAATTAATTCCCAATAAACCAAAATTTAATGAAGGCTCAAACGAAAAAACAATTGCCAGGTGAGCAACTAGCATTGTTAAAATCAACCATCGGGTTTTAGGTTTGATGACAAAGGAAAAAATCAAAAACGGGCTAATCCAAGAAAACCACTGAGGATGATAGTGCGTAACCGAGAAAAAAACTAAAAGCGGGCTCATTAACCATGCCCACCAGGGTAAGCTTTTATAATTGTTTAGACTCAGCCAAAAAAGAACAGTCAAAGCAACCGCAAATAAAGGAAGAAACTGTGAGCCAGAAACAAGAATTTTGGCATACCATATTTTGTCAGATTGTTGGGCAGAAAGAGCATACATGCGATATCCCGGTGACGTTAAAAGATATGGGGAGATGATCAAAACATAGGAAATCATCCCAATCAAAATATTTTTGATTTTGTTTCCCGGTAAAAAAGGCAACAAAAACAATCCAAAAGGTTTAAAACCTGATGAAATGGCTAAAGCGATCGCAGCCCAAGCCGGTTTCTCCGTCTTGATCAAATAAGCAGCTAAAAGGAAAGATAAAACAATAAAAATATCAAATTGCCCCATCATATAGGCCGAATAAATCAAAGGTAAATTAAACAGCCAAAGAATGGCTGTCAAATTTTTGTGCTTTTCGTCAACAATCTTAAAAACCAACCACAAACAAGCAATATCGGCAATTAAATATGGAATCTTAAGAAAGAAAATAAGCCATTCCACTCCGGGTTCTTTTAATGTTTGATCCATATTTAAAATCAACCTCTCGAACATCGACTGGGAGTAAAAAGGCAATTTTAACCACAAAGCATGCAACCAGTAAGTTATTGGAGAATAAACTAAAAAATCATCGCCATATATCTTTACCCAAGGATCCGACCTGGAAAGACGGCTAATATAATCATAAACCCCCATCAACGAGTTTTTTTGAGAAATGATATACCCACCCAGATAATGCCCCCGGATATCCGGGTGGACGGCAAACGGCATTAAGGCCAATCTAAAAACCAAACCTGCCAACAACCAAGGCATCAATTTTTTCATAAAAATTATCGACTGAAAACATTTTACTCTTTTCTCGGGCTTTCTGGGAAAGAGCATATAATTTGTCTGCTTTTTTAATAAGCGTCTGAGTGGTTTCGAGTAATTCTTTTGTGGTATTCCACAAAAACCCATCACGACCATTGTTAACTATTTCTTTGTGCCCACCCAGATTGGTGATGATCGGGACACATCCTGCGGCCATCGCTTCAACAACCGTTATCCCAAAATGTTCGACCGACAAAGGATTAATATTTTCATCCACGCCATAACCACAGGCCGACCAAAATATTTTTGCTTTTCCATAGAGTTTTACTAATTCTTCCACCGAGGGATTTTTAATTATCTCTACCTTATTCTTTGAAGCCTTTTTTTCAAGTTCAACAAGCCAAGCATTGTCTGCCCCAACTCCCGCCCCTCCCGCCAAAATTAACCTCCAATCGCTTTTGAGTTTCTTAAAATTATCGATTAATATCTCCTGACCTTTCTGTTGGGTTAGTCTCGAGAACCGTCCTACGTATAAAATAATGTTTTCTTTTTTCAAAGGCTGAAACATCTCAACGTCTATTGGGGGATAAAGGACCTGACTGTTCACCCCATACTCGCGATCGATAAAGCGCTTGGTGAATTGCGAGTTCACAACAAATTCACCAAACTTTGATTTAATTACATTTGACCATGAACGTCCGTTTACATTTATAAAGGGAAATTGTAAATGGATGATGTTTTTCTTTGCAAAAAGAAGAGGCAAACTTCCGTCCGACACCCAAAAAGCCAAGTCGTAATTTATCGAATTATAATCCGAAACAAATTTCACCCCTGCCAAAGAGATGCCAAACCTTTTAGCCGCCCCAACTGAAAGATCCTCTACCCAATCGACATCAACGTCCCAACCGTCACCAACTAATTTTTTACAAAATTGGGACACATACCTTTCTCCTCCGCCCCAACTGTTCCAATATGGATTGTGAATTATTGCCTTCATGGAATTTTATTTTGTCTCTCCCACAGCCTAACGTAAATAACAAAAGAATTAAACATTTGAAACATGGCGTCAATTATCCCTTCAGGCCCGTCTAAAAAAGCTTTTTGTTTGATCATTCTCTTCCAAAATTCGGTTAACATCACTCTTACCAACCTCCAAACAACTACTGGTGGATGCTCGCTTTTGTATCTCAGGTCTGCCTCATAAGCTGTGAATCCAAATGTCTTGTTTAACATTGAATATAACCCTCGATGGGAGAAATGAACCATATAATTCTCTAGTTTCCCGATTGGACCATCCACTCTCGGTTGTTCGTGTAATGGGTTTACATACATCAACAACTTTGCCTTTTTAAACAAACGGATGACGGCATCATTTCCCCATCCCCCGTAATGCATTTCGTGGGCGAGATAAATATTCTTTCTCGGAATTTCAAAGGCTGAAAAAACAGTTTCATTCTTTATTGTTTTTTCTACTTCAATTTTCAAAAGAGGAGTTACTCTCTCGTCTGCATCCAAGTACAAGATCCATTCTCCCTTGGCTGCAGCCGAACCGTCATTTCTAAATTTGGAATAATCAGACCCCGAAGATTTAACTATTCTGGCACCAAGCTCCCTAGCAATTTTGTTGGTTTCGTCTGTATTCCCAGTATCAACCACGATTATCTCATCGCAAAATCTCAATGAAATTATACAGTCTCGAATAACCTGCTGTTCATTTTTGGTAATAACTATTCCACTAAGCATAGCTGCCACAACCAAAGTTCCCCAAATAAAAATCGAGAACTCCTTTTCTTTGCCAAGGTCTACCGGTGATTATCATTTTTAGTGATTCTCTAAATAGGGCTAATTTGGTTCTGAAAGGTGCCCACTTAAAACCAAACAACAATCTATTTCTGGTAATATAGTAATCAGCAAAAGGCGAACCAATTCCGGCGGCTTGTCCAACTTTATGCCAAGCGATACTTTTAGGAGCATACATTAATTTGTAGCCGATTGATTTTATTCTCTGACAAAGATCGTTTTCTTCGTAGTATAAAAAATATCTTTCGTCAATCAATCCAGTTTTTTGCAAAACGTCGGCTCTAAGCAACATCGAGGATCCCGAAGCGTATCCAACCTCAGTTTCTTTGTCAAACTGACCTTTGTCCACCTGATCAATACCAAAATGTCTAGCAAATACATTATCCCAATCATTTTCGGCTCCAGCATACCAAATTACCCTACCCAAATCTTTCTTTTTGTATTTGTCTTTATGAAACTCATATCCGGCGGCAAAATAAATTTTGGGAGCAACTACGGCTACTTTATCATCACTTTCCATTATTTTCGTCATCTCTTCTAAAGCCCCCGGAGCGACGACGATATCGGGATTCACAATCCATACATAGTCAGCCTTGTTGTCCAAAGCGTATTGTAATCCCACATTATTTCCGCCCGCATAGCCCAAATTTTTCTTGATTTCGATTAATTTTAATTTATTAAAGTTCTCCCGCAAATATTCTTTTGATCCATCCGTCGATCCCCCTTCAACCACTACCACTTCAACCCCTTTTTGTAAAACCAAACTGTCGAGACATTCCTTAATATATTTTTTACTATTGAAACTCAAAACGACAACGATAACCTTCATACCCAAATTTTTCTGGCAATTTTAAACCACATTTTTTGGACTAGATTTCCTTTGTCAATCTTCATTTGATAACTCCACCATCTAAATTCTTTGGATTTTGCGCTAATTTCGCCATCTAGATCATGAGGATTTATTTTAATTTCATTCTGTCCCTCGTCTTCCCAAACTTTGAGATAAACTACCATCTCCGCAAAAGACTGCAGTAAGGATAAGATTAATCCGTGTACCCCGTCTTTGTAACCGTGTCTGGCAAAAAACTGGTTTACAAATTCGTCGAACGGTTTGGCCACCAAGTCTGACAATTTAAAATTGTATCCCTTCGATTTTACAGTTTCCTTTAGATGGTCTGTATATCTATCAATCTTTTCTAAATATTCACTCATCGATGAATAGTTGTGATGAATAATGGCTAAATCCGGATTCTCCTCAAGCTCAATCCCCTCACCGCGAGTAAAAGGAAGACTGTGAATGGCTCTGTCCCATTTCAAAGCATCTTTTTTGAACAATCTAAAAACGTAATCCGGCCACCAATGGTCAGAAACGATCCATTTGCCAAAGATAATATTTTTCCGAGGAATCTTATAAAAATCTGCTTTGGGGGCTTCCATTATTTTCTTAATTTTTTGCGACAAATCGTTCGGAATTTCCTCATCAGCATCCAAAAGCAATATCCAGTCACCTTTTGCCTTGGAAATAGCAAAATTACGCATAGGCTCAACTATTCCTGTGTGAGTATGTTTAAAAACTCTGCATTTTAGGTCTTTTGCCACTTGATAAGTTTTATCCGTGCTGGCCTCGTCTACCACGACTACTACTTCGTCCACCAAACCAAACAAACTCTTTATGGCTGTACTCAGGTTCTTTTCTTCATTCCAAGCGATAATCACCCCGGAAAGCATACTTATATTTTATCTTTTATTCGTTTAAAATCCACTGGTGAAGCTTGCGATCCTTCTTAGCGTCTTTTCTCCTTGGTTTTTAATGATTATTATGCGACCGACCGGCTTTAAACCTGTGGGGCCGTTGATATCTCCAACCACTCATACAGCTCTTACTGAGACAAATACATATCAATCTCAGTCTCCAATAGGAAAATTAGTGAGTAATAAGTTTATTTACACGGCCCGGGAAATGGTTGTCCGCTTTGTAGAAACATTCGACCCTCACTATTTGTTTCTCGAAGGAGACTTAAATTATGACCGATCAACCCAAAAAAATGGACCTTTATTTGTTTCGGTTTTCGTGCTGGCTCTTTTGTATCCAAAGAAAAAAGCGTGGAAATGGGGGTTTTTACTACTTTCCCCAACGATGCTTTTTGACGAGCATTTCTTTTCACCTTCAAAAATTTTATTCTTTATTTTTGTGGGTTATCTGGCCGGGTTACAACTATCAAGTTTAAACAAAAACCAAAAGATCGTTTTCTGGATCGCTTGGTTATTTGAATTTTCATTATTTGCTCATAGTTTTGTTTTCCATTACTTAACATGAAATTAAACATTATAATATTTTTGGTTTTGGGGGTTTCTTTGTTCGCTCGTTTGATTTGGATTACTCAAACTCCACCCTCACTTAATTGGGACGAGATCACCTTTGCGTATAACGCATACTCCGTTTTAGAAACAGGAAAAGATGAGTACGGAAAGATTCTCCCCATTCAGTTCGAATCAATCGGAGATTTCAAATGCCCAATGTATATCTATCTTCTGGTACCCGTGATTAAAATTTTTGGACTAAATGATTTCACGGTTCGTTTTGTCCCCTCACTTCTGGGTAGTTTGAGTGTAGTTTTATTTAGCCTGATTGCTTTCCAGATTTCAAAAAACAAAAGTGTGACCCTACTTTCTGGTTTACTACTCTCCATCTCTCCTTGGCACTTGCAATTTACAAGAGCGGGGGCAGATGTGGCCGTGGCCACCTTTTTTACCATGCTAGGAATTTTACTTTTCTTCAGAAAACGCTACGTCTTCAGCTTTTTGGCTTTTGTTGGTTCAACATACTCATATTTTGGAGAAAGATTGTTTGCTCCTCTTATCTGCTTATTATTAGTAATAATTTTTAAGAAATGGAAAATTAGGGAAGCCTTACCTGCTTTGATTGCATTTTTACCCTTAGTGTTTGTCCTTTTATCTCCAGGGCACTTGAGTAAAGTTAGTATGACAACTTTGTTCAGCTATACTCCACCAACAATAGTGGATAAAAGCATAATATCAACAATAATTTTTCATAACTCAGTTGTTTCTTATGGCACCCTCGTTATGGACCGCTATCTTGCCCACTTTTCACCTTCATTTCTTTTTGTCAAGGGCGTGAATGATTTTAGGCAAAAAATACTGGGAATGGGTATGTTTTATTGGTCCGACTTAATTTTATTAGTTATAGGCACTACTGTGTTCGTATCGCAAATAAAAAAACGGAATCTGTCGTTTATCTTCATACTGGTATGGTTGCTTGCTTCCCCATTACCTGCAGCCATCACCCGTGATCCATCTCATGCCCGAAGGGCGTTAAATTTGATTTATCCACTCACTTTTATTTCAGCTCTCGGTTTACACCAACTAGTAAAAACTAAAAATAAAATATTGTTTATATTTATTCTTGTATTTATTTGGAGTTTCTTGTTTTATGTTTCCAGTTATTATTCATATACACCCAAAGCAGGAGCCGTGGGACCGGCTGGATGGCAATATGGATATAAACAATTGGTACAGTATATTTCACCAGTAAAAACAAACTACCAAAAAGTTGTTGTTGATACTTCTTACCTGGGTCCATATGCCTATTTTTTATTTTATGAAAAATACCCCCCACAAAATTATCAGCCACAATCTGGTTTAATCCGTAAAGAGGCGAATGGTTTTGGCGAAGGGCCTGGTTATGACAATTATGAATTCAGAGCGATATACTGGCCACATGATAGGGGATTAAAAAATCACTTGTTCGCTGGACCGCCCGAAAGGTTGCCCCTCAAAGACATTGATCCGCTCTATGCAAGGCTGGTGAAGTCGGTTTATGCTCCCAACGGAGAAGAAGTGTTTAGAGTTGTCGAGACCAAATAGAAACTTGTGAATTTTCAAAAATATTCCTCATTCCAACACTTTTTAGGTCAACGACGGGGCGGTTGTTGGCGATTTGTGACAGATATAAGTACCGAATATTATTGCGGAAAAGAAATTCCTTTGCCCAAGAAGTATCCCGCGTTTCCCAAAAAGTAATAACTTCTTTTCTCCTGGATAACCAATCGTATCCCGTAATATTGAGATTTACTTCATCCTCAAGAAAAGTGGGGTTGTTTGAATATGCAGCAACGTATGCTGTAGATTCATAATCATATAAAGGTCTAGGTGGGGGAGAATCCTTCCCCTCAAAAAACGGCACCAACACTATCCCTTTAGGTTGGTTTTCTAAAAATTTCAGGGCCTCCAACTCAACATTTGCAATCATGGCTGGTGGGCGTAACGGAAGATAGTGGGCCAGAGCAAGCCAGGTTGTTGGCAAAGTTAAAACAACGACAGTGGTCTTTATCAATTTAGAAAATCTTTGAATATTCTCCCCTGCCAAAATTCCAGTAAAAAAGAGACTATAGTAAAAAAATTGAACCGTATTCCAAGCCGTTCCTTTTTGAACAAAAAACATGGGTATGACAACTCCCCAAACAATCACTGTATAATAAAAAATGTTTTTTTGGGAAAATTCGAAGAGACTTAAAAGACGGGTTGACATATTTCCCACCAAAAAGATAACAAAAGCAACCGCGTAGGCTGAGATTCCTTTTAAGAAATTTTTGGCGGCTTTGTAATTTATCATTGCTTCATAAAACTTTGGCCAATTAAACCTGTCAGAAAGGGCCATCATTGTTTCCAAAAACCAACCGGGTTGCCACTCTAAGATTTTTACACCAGAAATTAGAGATTGGAAATTAGAGATTAGATAAATAGATAAGCCTAAGCCAAATGTCTTAAATAAATTTCTATCTTTAAAACCTGCTATCAATAGTCCAGCAAAGGATAAAATTCCGGCATAAATTTTGATGTGTGGAAGAATAGCAAAAACTATACCCGCCCACCAATATTTTTTTTGCTGGATCAGCAACAAACCCCAAAGCATAAAAATTAAAGATAGTGCATAGGGGGGATTGATCAAGGTCGAGATAGACTGTTGAGACCAAAACATAGACTCCCCCCCACCCCAAACCCACCCCAAACTTCCCCCAAAATAGACAAAAAAGACGCTCCATAAGTTCTTCGTAAGCCTGTAAGTTAACAGCCCAATCAACACAGAAAAAACAATTGGTAGGATCTGAAAGTAAAGAGTAGTCATAGGAATCCTAGTTATAATGTGTAAACCCGCCAACAACAAATCAAAACCTAGGTGATAATTTTTGATTTTCTCTCCCGACATTATTGGCATATCTAAACTACCCCTAGCCAAACCCTTGGCCAAGGCGATGTGCCAAATTCCGTCATGCCCATTGGCTCCCCAAAACCCAACTCCAAATGAATACCTCACCCCACTCTTAAACATGGTAACCGCAAGGATCAAAGATCCAGTCAAAATCAATAATCCAACCTTATATTTTTTTACGAAAGTGATCATAAAAAGGCTTTACCTCAGCTAAAAGTCTTTTTCCGCCAAAACCTAAGACTAAAATAACATATACCAAGAACGAACTAGAAAGCGACCATAATACTCCGTAATCATGTAAAAAAATTCCCACCGCCACCATTCCCCCTGAGGCAAGAGAGGCCACCGAAAAACTTTTAATCACATCAAAACGAATAACCTTCCAGGCAAGAACTAAAGGTGCTATGGAAAAAATCGAAATTATTCCCGCGGCGTAGGCTACCCCTAAATACCCATACTTAATGGCAAAGAAGGGTTTTAAAGTCCATTCCAAAATCAACCACATCATCATGAGGGCAGTGTTTGTCTTTGCCTTTCCCAAAGCATACAAAACTCCAGAAACCGGTGTAGACAAGCACGACATCATCGCCCCAAAAGTAAAAATATATAAAGGAACCAGGGCGGGTTGCCATTTAAACCACTTTGGAACCAAATACACTAAATGGGACCAAGCCAGGGCAATAGCAATAACCCCAGGAAAGATAACCAAACATATAAATTGTAATAACTTTTCGGTATTCTTTTTAAATTCCTCCGGATGATCTTGCATTCGTGATAAAGCCGGAAAGGCGACCCGAGTGGCATTGTCCATTATTAGTCTTTGGGGTTGTTGGCTGTAAAACATGCCCCAAGTGATATACCCCATTCCCAAAGTCCCAACTGTTTTCCACAAAAACAAATTCATAAATTGGTCTTTGGCAACCGCCAGGAGAGAGTTGGTCTGATATGGAACTCCGAATTTCAATAGGCTTTTTAGACTATTGGTCGAAAACGAAAAACCGATTGGCCATGGCTTGAAAAACGATAGTAAAAGTAAGCCGATTATTCCTTGTCCTAAAATAGCCGGAATGTAGGAACTAACACCAAATCCATATATAGCCAACCAAACAGCTATTGTATTAAAAACCAAAGCCTCCACTATTCTAACCATCATTATTTTATCAAAACGAAGTTCTCGCTCTAAGATCACCGACGGGATCGACTTAAACGACGACAAAATAAAACTTGCAAGCAAAGCCATTAACAACCAGTATTCGGACCGTCCCAGCCCATAGTAGCTTCTGATTAAAGGAGAAAGGATTAAAGTTATAGCAACAAGAGTAAAAACTAACCCTTGTTGAATTGTAAAGGTTGTTTGCAAATCTTCAGTTGTCAACTCGTTCTTTTTTTGAATTAGAGAAGCCGCCAGACCAACGTCGGCAAAATAGCCCAAAATCACAACAATACTCCCAACCAATCCATACAATCCGAATTCCTTTGGCCCAAGATACGAGGTTAACAACAGAACTCCAAGACCCGAAATTAAAGTTAAGATCAGCCCTCCCCCAGCTAGAGTGACCATCCCTTTAACTGCCCTTGATTTTACGACGCCCAAATCTTCCTTTTGCATAAAACAATTCCCCAAATAACCATTGCCACCCACGAAATCATAGAAACTAAATTTCCCAGTCCCCGAATCGGGGTATCCATGAACCTAGCCTTTACGACATGGGTACCCATCGGAACGATCACTCTTATTCTTCCTAAAACAGGGTCTAACTTAGGGTCAATTATTTTTTCGACACCATCCAACCAAACTCTCCACCCAGGAAAATAAAAGGTCTGCAGCTCGGCCACAGCCTCCGGAGAGAGAATATTTATTTTGTAAATTTGGAGGTTGGATTTTTTCTCGATTGTTTCATAGTCACCACTTCCCTTGACAATATTTACGTTTCCTTCTGGCGGGTCTGCCGGGGGCATTGGAGCATATTTGGGTAAATAATCGAAAATTCCCGAGGTCGTTAAAAGTTGCCATTGCCTTCCACTAAAACGTTCCTTGTCCCCATAATCGGGCCACCACTCACGGGGTCTAAAATAATTTGCATTTAGAACTAGGGTCAAAAGAATAATTATGGAAACAAATTTTTTTGTGAGTAAAACAAACGCCCCAGAAAAAAAGGAGGCAAAAAAGATAGTTAAAGTTAACAAGCGCCAGGGAAATTGTAAAAACTCCAAAGGTTTAATTGCTTGCCAAATTGGAGTAGCTTTCCAATGCATCATTAAAATTGAAATCGTGAAACTAAAAACACAAAACAAAACAGTGGTCCAGTTGTCTTTAAGTTTTTTAACAAATGGGGCCGCCAAAACCAACAACAGTGGTAAAACCCATTGTACATAACCAATGGCAAAACTCATTGTGTCATCAGGACCCAAAACAGACGAACCGTATCCCCAATTAATGTTAAAAAACATCTGCTTTATGTCCAAAAAATGAGCTAAATAATTAAAATACCCTATCACCAAGGTTTCGACATGGGCATACTTTTGTTCAAAAATCACTGGCAAAGTAAAGAATGCCGCTAGTCCAAAAGCCCAAAAACCAGCAATGACTAATGGGAAAAACGACTTTACCGATCTTTTCTTAAGCCAGCAAACTATTATCCATAAAAGATACGTCGGGACAAAGATCATTAAAGTTGGATTATGTGACAACATGATTCCAGCGACCGAAAGGGTGACCAAAGAAAGCCATTTTTTATCTTCGGTGAAGATTAACCGATAGGTCGACCAAAAAACAAAGGCGAAAAAACCCATCGCCCAAAACTCATTGACAGCTGCTCTAACATAAAAATCTACCGAATGATATGGAGCATAGGTAAAGACCGTGGCAGAAATCCATCCGCCCCGCTCTCCCCAAATTTCTTTTCCCAAAAGATACATACCTAAAGCTGAAACAGCAAAACCTAAAATTCCAACCATTTTCACAGTGTCAGTAAAAGTTAACCCAAACGTACGAAATATTTGACCAATAAAATATGGCAGGGGGGGATAAAAATTAAACAATGGATACCCATACCCATAGCCCATATCCGAAACCCAGCGACAAGGAAATTGGCCATCTTTGATACATCTTTCTAACTCTAATTGGCGCATGGGCTGAAGATCGTCATGCATTGGGAAAAAGCCTGGCTGCATAAGCCAGGACACAGCCGGAAGCAACAATAAAACAAAAATAATCCAAAACTTAACTTTTTGCATTTAATTTAAAAAACAACAAATACTCTCTTTCTCCGCTGGGAGGTGCCGCCTTAGGATAACTGGCTACTAGTTTAAGACCAACTTCTTCTGGCTTGTCAATGTGAAACCGGCTCGAATTTACTACCAAATAAACATCATTATCGACCAGTGACTGTGTAAGCTTGATATCCACTTTATCTACCCAACTGCCAACTCCAACAACACGAATATTCTGGATTCCGTTCAAATACATTTCCAAAGCACTAAATGGAGTACCAAAGTAACCTTCACTTCCAACCAATACATGTCGCGTTTTTGCCTCCTTAGCTAAATAGCGGGAAACCTCTTTTAACCCTTGGCCGGCTGTCCATTCTTCCAAATAGCCCGCTCTTTCTATCCTAGGCAAAGGTAAATCGTCTAGTTTAAAAAGCATTAAATAGTCGGTGTATGCCGAGGCAACAATTACCAAGCCCAAAGTCATCCAAGTTAAAAAATGTTTCTGACTCTTTTGACCAATTTCTTCTACTGCTAGAGATAGCAGTATCACGGCAAAGGGAATGGTAAACAAGATATACCTTGCGGTTAGAACTTTGGCTACGGCCGCTTGAACAAAAATGGGGCCCAACCAAAATATTCCTAGAACTAAGCGCTGTCGCCAATAATTTGATCTGCCAGAAATTCCTCCCCATATTAAAAGAGCCAATCCAATCGGAGTAAATAAGTACCAGAAGAACTCGACACTTGCCTTGGCATGGGGAATAAATGGATCTAGTGGATTCTTCAACAATTCAGAAACTGGCCGAATGTAGTCTTTATTTCTAATCGCAATCATATGAAACTCTGGACCAAGCCGTAAAATGTTATACATGCCCCAAGCGATGATTAAAGTTGCCAATAAATATCCAAAATTCTTCTTTGACCACTTGCTAAGAATAAAAGTGATCGGTAAAAGCAGTAACATAAACATTGCGGGTGATTTAGTAAGCCAGGCAAAACCAAAGGCAAACCCTGCAAACATGGCAAAATCCAAACGTTGCTTTTCCAGGCTTAATACAAAAAAACTGGTTCCCCATATCAAAAAGGTTGTCAACGTCGTGTCCACTAAAGCCATTCGGGAGAAAAAGACTCCATAGGGAATCACTGCATATACCAGCATTGTCATAAGACTTAATCTTTTATTTTTGAATAACAAAAAGGCCAACCAACCAACTCCCAAAATCCCGAAGCAGCCCAAAATAGCCGACAAAAGTCTTCCGGCCAACAACGGATCAGAAACAACTTTAAAAACAGGCATGAGAATCCACATATAAAGGGGCTGCTTGCCATCAGATAGAGGTAGAAATCTTAAGGTAGATTCTGCTCTCATCACCTGAGCCCAACGGACATAGATTGCTTCATCAGCAAATACTGGTAACTTATCGAGACTGACAACTCGCAAAATTAACCCCAAAAGCAAAACTGTTAATGCAATTGTTTTATACGCCATAGATCGCGAAACATATTAACAAGTCCTTCCCAAAACCGAACATGGCTCCCAGGAACATCAGCCCAAACCACAGGTAGTTCGACTATTTTCAGACCTTCCTTTTGGGCCAAATATAATATCTCAGCGTCAAACATAAAACGGTCTATTCGACCTTTGGCAAACAATCTCCGAGCGACATCACCTTTGAATATTTTAAAACCACATTGGGTATCCTTGAATTCTCGAAGTCCAACCAAAATAAATTTTACTTGGTCGAAAATAAAAGAGGCTATTCTGCGAAAAAAAGGGGCATTTTTTTTGACATGATCTCCTCCTCCACGCGAGCCAATAACGATATCATTATTATCTAAAACTTTAATTATTTTAGGGATCTCAGTTAAAGGAGTCGACAAATCAGCGTCCATAAACAACACCAAATCACCCCTAGACTTGGCTACTCCTGCCCGAATCGCATAACCTTTACCTCGATTAGGTGAATAACTAATCAGCTGAACTCCATATCTTCTGACTATCGTCGCGGTTTCGTCGGTACTTCCATCGTCAACCACAATCAGCTCCGAATCGGGATAATTTTTTTTAAAAAAATTAATAATAGATTCCAAATGTAATCCCAAACGTTTGGCTTCGTTATAGGCCGGAATGATGGCTGAAAGTTTAAACATATTTATTAGCCATTGCCCTAAAACGAACTTGAAATAAACCTTGTATGCCAGATATCATATCGTAAAAGAATCTGACTCTGCGTGTCTCCTGATGGTGCCAATCTACTGTTACCTCGCTTATTTTGTAACCAAACTTTCTTCCTAAATACAGCAACTCCACATCAAAACCCGGATCGACCGCCGGTCCATCGACAGCAACAATCGGGCGAAGTTTCCGCATCAAAGTAAAAATCTTTTGGGCGGCTTCTGACTTGAGGGCTTTAAATCCACACTGGGTATCGCGAAAGGGTAAATGCAAGATCAAAGTACGCAACACGACGTTGCCGTAAGCCAAGATTTGTCTAAAAAGAGGTGCGCCTTTTCGACCCGGTCTGGACCCGATTGCAATATCAAAGCCAGAGTTTAGTTTTTTTAGTAATTTATCGAGTTCCGAAATAGGGGTAGCTTGGTCAATATCTATAAACAACACGATCTCTCCCACGGCAGCTAAACCGACAGTCAATATACCAGAAGCCTTTCCTTGGTGTGTGTTGTCTATTATCCTCACTTCTTTTTTTCCGGCTGCAAATTTATGAAGTAACTCAGAAGTATTATCAGAAGACCCATCGTTTACAATGACAATTTCCCATGAATATTTTTGCCCTTGCAAATAATTCCACACCTCATTCAAACATCCCCGTGAGATATTTTCTGACTCATTATAAGCAGAAGCCACAACTGATAAATGTATTTTTTTCATTTTGTAAATCCGAACATCGGTTCGATTAAATTTTGGTTGGCACCAGTACAAGCCTTTGTAATTTTGTCCAAAGAGTACCTTTCATAATCAGGGTAAACAAGCCCTAAAGCTTCATATGTCTTATCAACTCTTCCCACTTTAGAAATTGGAAAAACTATTGAATAAACTGGCGTATCGATATTCGGCTTATTTACCTTCATGCCTTCCATCACGTATAAATATCTATACCCTAAATTATACCCAATGTCAGTGATGTACGACACCGCGACACAAGGATAGTTGTGTCGAGCTGCGTCCTGTTTAATTTCTCCGACGAGTTGTCTTCTTGCCAAATAACCATTTCCGTTAGTTTTAAAGTTAAACAGAAGTAAAACATTGTGATAGGCAAAAAGCAAAAGAGCTAACCCGCAAAGCCATTTAGGTAGTTTTTGCAACAACAAAGAGGCCGCCACAACCCAAACCACAGTCAATCCATTCAAATAATATTCTGACAGGGGTAAAGGGTGGAGTGAGAAAAAAATAACGTATAATCCCATCCATCCCAAAACCAAAAATTTTCTTTGATGAAAAGCCAGAATACTCAAAATCAAGATTGAAGGAATAAGCCAGAGTGGTAATGAGATATCATCAGATTTAAAGATTCTATTTGCGTTTACCATAGCATATCTAATTGTCTGGTTAAATTTGCCCACCCGGCCCAAAACGGTAGTATTACCCACAAGTGACCTTATCTGAATAAAATCATGTCTAGCCTCAAAGACCAAAAAAGGAATATTAAGAACAAGGACTAAAACGGCAGCTAAACAAACATTTTTCCAACCGAATTTTCTAAAGTTTTTTATTATGGCAATCAAAACCAAAGGCGTTCCCAAGACCAAAGCCAAGTTGATGTGCCAAATAAACCCAGTTAAAATTGCAAAAACAAATAACCACTTTTTTTCTCCATTCCAGACACCAAACAACGAGCGATAGAACCAAACCGCCCACAACATTACCAAAGTTGTAGGAACCACCTCTCGCTCGGTCGAAGAAATAAGAAACGAACCAGCATACAACCATCCGGCAATGAGACCACCTATAAAATACATGCTTACGGTGGCCGTAATCCCGATCGCCACTGCCAGCCACACCGTCCCCACTGGATCCATGTGAGTTACAAGAAAGAAAGGAATTTGCATGTAGTAAAAAAGGGAGCCAATAAATATGCCCGGGGCGGAAGTAAGTTGGCCAATCAAGCGATTGTGCCCATCAACCACGATGTCTTTAACTATCCAGGCAGCAAGGTCGGTATCGTGAGCATAAGAATAACGTTCTAAGTACTGATATGACCTCATAAACAAGGCCAAAGCGATAACGGCGATCAAAACTATTTTTTGCTTCATATTCTGTGTCTTCTTTGTGAAATCACCCCACCAAACTCTTCTTGGGCTTCAATAACTCCTATGCCTCTTTGGCGCGCCATCCAAGCATCTAACCTTTCTGGGTGGGGAGGATCAACTTCAAACAAAGTATATAAAAGGCTTTGCCTTTCTTCGCTAGGCGTTCTATCCCATTTGCTCTTACCTCGCCACAAGAATAAGTAGTCGTAGGCGTGAGGGATAACGGGAGGAACATATACGTCGACATTAAATTTGTTTTCACCGGCGTTCTTATATACCCAATCCACTGCCGCCAACGAGGTCCCTAAGGTAATATGGGTCTTTCCATCAAGGCCCGCAGTTAAATATGAATAAAGCGTAGGAAAATTTTGCCAAGCAACCACTACTAACAAACAAACAACAACCGCTTTTCCCCATCTCCCAATATCAAAAACATATCCCAAAACGATACCCACAATTAAAGACACTACATTAAACACCCCGGTAAAATAATACTCCCAAACATAGCCATAATTTCCATGATAAAAAAGCAAAAAAATTAGTGGAGTAATCCACCAAATTAGTAAAATAGAAAAAGTTTTTTTAGGAATTATTTTCCAAACTATGACCACCAAAAAGACTATTAAAATTACAAAAACTTTTTTAAAAAAATCATCCAAGACAAATTTGTTTGAAAAAGCTTCAAAATAAAAGACAAGTCTTGTTTTCAGAAAATCGGTAAATTCCGCTCTGAAGCTTTTCTGTCCTACCAAAAACACTTGAAAAGCTTTGACTAAAATATTCTGATGACGAAGATTAAATATCGTTTGGGGCAAAAGTGTCAAACCAAACGTTGAAAACATCCATATTTTCGGCCAGGTTTTGTTCAATAAAAGAATTAAAGCAGTTGCTGGGAGAAAGAAAATTGCTGAAGCAGCTTCTAACTGTAAACTTAGTCCTAAACACAAGCCAAGAAACAACCAGTTGAGAATATTTTTTTGTTTATCAACGACTATTTTTAATAACAACCAAACACAGATTGCTGAAAACAGGGGAAGAGGAGTTGGGTTACTTAACCAACGATGAGCCTGAACCAAGTTCAAAGATATGGAAATCAAAAACGCCGCTATGATTCCAGTAGACTCACTAAAGTAATCCTTCCCAACACGGTAAACGATATAGATACCCACGACGTTGACAAAAGCCAGCCAAACAGCCGGAATCACCGGATTGCCATTCCCCAAAATGTAAAACGGGGCAATGAAATAATAAAAAAATGGTCCCAAAAAAATACCCTCTATTCCGGTTGTGGGTCCAATCATAAAAAATTTACCGTTATGCCACAAATCCCAAATTATTTTGGCATCCCGACCTTGGTCATAATAAAACCCAAGCAAATCACCGGTGCGGTAGGTTCTGAGAAAAAAGGCCAGAAACAAAATTATGCCCAAACTAATCTTTTTTGCCATCGGTATTGTGAATCAAACGATATAATTTAACATCCCATGGGAAACTCCACACTTGTTCTACTTTCGACCAGCCAAACGCTGCCACTTCCCAAAGGGGATTATTAATCGGTTGACACTCACCTTCACAAATAACAAATAATTGTTCTGTCAATTGTTGGTGGATTGTCTTATATTGTGATTTACGTAAATCCAAAGCGTAACGATAACTCATGTCGTAGTTATGATTTGAAATAAGAGCCAAATTAAATGGCTGGTCACTGGACTTTTCTACTATGAAATTGGCAATGGTCTGAGTTCTTTCCCACTGTTTGTTGGGTTGATAGCGAAGTGGCGACATAAGTATGAAATTCATTACCATCAGGGCAGTTGTCAGCCCCATTGCTTTTCTTGGCAAAAGAGTAAACATGAAACCAAGGATTAAGAAAATAGCCGGATAGATAAAACCAAAATAATGGTCATAAATATGTTGTTTATATAGACTCAGACCGACAACTCCCGTAAATATCCAAGCAAACATAAACCAAAAATCCTTAGCTGGTTTTTTATAAATTGTGTAGAGAATCGCGATTACGCTTAATATTGAGTAAGGCAACCTCCACAAACTACCGACAACTAAACTCCAAACTGGCCATAAATTCGGTATAGCTTTGTAAACTTTAAAATTGACTGTGGTTTGACGATTTAAAAAAAAGGCCAAAATATTTCTTAAGTTCGTCCAATTGTGACGAAGATCAAAAAAGAACAAAGGGGACATCAATAATATAAAAATGCAAATTGAAAATAGCAAATAGTTCACAGATTTTTTATCTCGAGTGGCTAGCCAAACAAACAAAATCATGGTTGGAATTAGCAATAGACCAAGATAATGAGAATTAAGAATGAAGGCTAGGGATATTGCTGAAACAACAAGCCAGCGCCAATAACCAAAGCGCCAGATCTTCCAAACTCCATACATACTAATCAAGGCAAAAAAAGGCATGATATTCGGATTCCAAGACGAATGAGAATAATTTATGACAGTAGGGGAAAATGCATACAAAAGAGATACGGCCAGAGCCGACCAGCGATCAAACAACTGCCTTCCCCACCACCAGATGAGCCCAACGGTCGTTATGCCCAAAAGAGCCACTGCAATCGCCGGACCGACTGGAGACATATTTGCCAAATAAAGGGACGGAAGCATCATGTAGTAGTAAAGTGGACCTAAATACATATTCCCAACTGATGTCCCTGGCCCCAACAAAGCAAATTTTCTCCCCAACAGCATTTCTCGTACAACCGAAACATCACGTCCCTCGTCACCCAAAAAAGTCATATATTGGTCAATTTTGTAAAGCCTTGTAAATCCCGCCAAAACTAGAATTAAACCTATCGCGATAGCCTCCCAGTGAAACACAACCAGGCCTCGCTCAACCATAATTTCTTGCCTTAGCTGCCACCAAAAAATTATTAACTCTTTCCAAGCCTTAATCCAAACTCTCAAATTACCGCCCGTGGCTTGGCCAGCCATTCTCGGCATGTGGGTCACGGGGATCTCCACAATCTTCATTCCTCGAGCTCTCATTCCAGCAATTAATTGCGTATCAACCATAGCCCCATTTGAAGGTATATTTACTTTTGTCAAAACTGATCTTTTGAAAATCTTAAATCCACAATCAATGTCGGTTGCTAAATAACCAAACATTGCTCTTAGACCAGTGTTCCACAACCAACGAACGATTCGCCGATGGACGGGGTCATTGTCGTTTTCCCGAATTCCAGAAACCAAATCTGCATTTTCATTTTGAAGCTTGTCAAACAATTTTGGTAATTCATGAACATCAAATTGATTGTCGCTGGGAACAAAACAAATGAATTCTTTCTTAGCTTGAGCAAATCCAGCCTTAAGTGATCCTCCATAACCCCTGTTTGGAAAATGTTCAACCAGTCTCAAATTTTTTATTTTCTTTAGAAAGCCGTGCACAACCTCGCTCGTTTTGTCTTTTGATCCGTCATTTACGATAATAATTTCATAATCCCAATTTGTTTTTGACAGAAAACTGTCGAGGTTTTTTATACAGCTAGCAATATTTTCTTCTTCGTTATAGGCCGGAACTACCACCGAAAAGCTAGACTTCATGGTATGATTTTATCATGAAGTTTAACAAATCCTGGCTAGTAATTGGGTCCGTCTCGCTTCTGTCTTCTTTAGTGTTAGCTTTAATTTTGGGATTTACAAAAATTTATCAAAATTTCGATGGAGTTTATTATATTGTCGTCGCGCAAACTTGGTATCAAAAGGCCTTGATAGCCAAAAACTTTTCCTTTCCCCTACCTTTGGAATATTATGCCGCTCATTTCCCTCTTTATCCATTTTTGATAAAGGTTGCAACTTTTTTACCATTTTTAAACCCCCTTCGGGCCATGCTCATTGTCAACTATGCCGCCACTGTTTTGGCTGCGATCGTCATTTACGAACTAGCCAAGTCAAACAATCTGCCCAAACCCTTTTGGATATCTTTGGCCTGGCTTTTTGTCTGGCCAAGGATGCTGACCGTTCGCAGTGTTGGCAGTCCAGAAACATTGTTTATACTTTGGGTGTTTTTATCGTTAAAATATTTTGATCTCAAAAAATATTGGCTGGCGACTGTCTTTGGGATACTCGCCACCCTGACCAAAAGCCCAGGAATTTTGTTGTTTCCAGCGTTTTTGTTGACAGAAAGATTCGACAGGAAAGCTTGGCCAGTGTTATTAATTCCCATTTCTCTTCTCTTGCTGTTCACTTTTTACTACATACAAACCGGTGACTTTTGGGCTTATTTTCATTCGGGCGACAACATCCATTTACAAGTTTTACCGTTTAAGGTGTTTGACAGTAGTCAGCCATGGGTAGGATCTCTTTGGCTTGAAGAAGTTATTTGGATATATTTTGTTGCTGGTATCGGAATTTACAACGCCTTTAGGAAAAAACGGCTTTGGGGATGTTTTGGTTTGGTTTACTATTTGGCAATACTTTTTGTCTCACACCGGGATGTAAGTCGGTATTCGCTGCCATTGGTTCCAATTGTCTTGTTCGGACTATCTGATATGTTGGAGAAAAAAGAGGTGCGTGTTGCTTTGTGTTTGATCATAGTTCCAATTTTCTTTTATACTCTAAACTTTATGTTTCATAACACCGTAACTATCACTGATTGGGCTCCTTTTTTGAAGTCTTCCATATAAATGTGTTGTAAATATAAAAATTTACAACTAGGACGATCAAGATTGCCCCGAAATAAAATAATTGAATTATTAGTTTGTCACCTCTGGCCACAAATTGCCCAATCCCTAAAATAACAAATTGGATTGTCAGAGCCACTAGCGAAGACAAATTAAATTGCAAAAACTTCAGAAACACTTTTATACCGATAACTTTGTATTCTCTGAAAGTCCAAATATTGTTTAAGATAAAATTACTAATAATTGCCAATTCACCCCCGATGGCAGTGGAAACTTGTGGAGAAAAAACATTTGTAAAAACCCCAAACAACTCAAAAAAGGCAGTTTGAATGGTAAGCCCAATTACCCCAACAACACCAAACTTTAAAAATCTTTGGATTTTGGGATTTTTGATTTGCAACTTGAATATTACCTTTAATGTCTCCTGCATCTCATTTTTAATGATCTTTGATTCCCCCGAAGTTCTGTTACCGAAAGCAAAAGGAACTTCCTTCACTTTCGCTCCTTTTTGCACCATGTAAAACAGAAGATGAATTTTGTAAGCAAAACTTCGAGACAATAATTTGTCAAAATCAAACTCGTCCATAAACCCCCTTACTTTGGATAACTTGAACCCTCCGGTAACGTCATGGATTTGGGGAACGATTAACAATACTCTGGCCACAAGATTACCCACCACACTCAAAAATTTCCTCTCCAAGCTCCATTCCTTGGGGATGGATCCACCCTGAACATATCTTGATCCCAAGATGTAATCATAACCATGATCGATTTCGGCCACTAGCCTTGGAATATCGGCGGGGGGGTGCTGAAAATCGCCGTCCATCTCCATCAGCCAGTCTGGCTTTAACTTATCCATGGCATAGCGCATTGCCTTGGCATAGGCCATACCCAAACCTTCTTTTTTTGTTTCAACCAAAAGATGCAGCCAAGAGTATTTTTTTTGATATTTACGAATTTCGTTAGCTGTGCCATCCGGACTATTACCGTCGACATACAACACCTGCATTTGATGTTTTTTAATTGTAGGAAACACTTTCGCCAATGCCTGAATCATCTCGGCTACATTTTCTTTTTCGTTGTAGGAAGGAATAATGACCACCACTTTCATACGCCTATTTTACTTCCTTTTATACGGCTCGTATATGTAATCCCGAGGGTTGTAGTTGGTAGAGGCCAGAACCAAGAGGACTGTCCCTTTTTTAAATTTTTCCATGGTATGCCAATCTCGAGGCTTGAGTAAAAGACATTTGTCTGGTCTATCAAGCTTAAATAGCTTGTTCTGGTCAATTCCGTTGTTGACAGACACTTCACAACCTCCATTTACGCAAATCAAGGCATGCTTTACTTTTTTGTGTCGATGACCACCCCGAACTTCCTTGTTGTTAAGGCTATACAACCAATAAACTCTTTTAGGAACAAACCCCAAGTCAAAACTTTCCAGAATCGTAAGGGCGGCGGCCCTTTTTTTATCCAATTTTCCATTTTTAATACGATTTTTAAACGTCTTTGCTAAAATTAGTTTTGCCATGGTGATTAAATTCAACGACTTTCCGTTTCAAATGAGACCATACAGGAAAGAGATCTTGAAAGCAATAGAAAAAGTCGTTGATAGTGGTTGGAGCTAAACCTGTTTTTGTCGACGTAAATGAAAAAGGTTTAATAAACCCCAATCTAATCGAAGAAAAAATCACCCACAAAACAAGGGCCATCTTACCTGTTCATCTTTATGGAAATCCTGTTGACTTAAATAAAATTACGATACTTTGTAAAAAGCACCACCTTTATTTAATTGAAGATGCTTGTCAAGCGCACGGGGCAATGTGTAAAAACAAGCAACTTGGATCTTTTGGAAAACTTGGTTGTTTTAGTTTTTACCCTACCAAAAATCTAGGCGCCCTTGGTGATGGTGGCGTAATTGTGACCACCGATCTCAAATTGGCCAAAATTTGTCGGGAAATCCGTGATTATGGCCAACAATCAAAATATATTCATTCTCGCTATGGATTAAATAGCAGGCTTGATGAAATTCAAGCAGCCATACTTAGAGTGAGATTAAAATATTTGGACAAAGAAAACAGGGCTCGTAAAAAAGTCGTCGATTGGTACCATAAACATTTATCTTCGGTCAACAACAGTGGCAACTATCATCTGTTTGTTATCCGTAGCCTTAAGAGAGATCATCTGAAAAATTTTCTCAAAACCAATGGAGTCGAAAGTGCAATACATTATCCAATTTCAATACCTGAACAAAAAATAATTAATCTAAAAACTTGCCCAAAGGCTGTCCAATTTACAAAAGAAATATTATCTCTTCCCTGTCGACCGGGAATGACTAAAAAACAAGTTGACTATATTTGCAGTAAAATAAATGAGTTTTATGAAAATTGATGTTTTAACCCTCTTTCCTTCCATGTTCTCGGGTCCGTTTGAATTTTCAATGGTTAAAAGAGCCATTGACAAAAGGATTTTAGATCTCAGATTTACAGATCTGAGAAAATTTGCATCTGACAAATACAAATCAGTTGATGATAGGCCGTACGGAGGTGGTGCTGGAATGATTATACGCGTCGATATTATTGACAAAGCCTTAGCGGGCAAAACTGGAAAGGTTATCCTGTTAGATGCAGGGGGGGAGAAATTTACGCAAAAAAAAGCTGTTCAATTGAGTAAAGAAAAAGAGTTGATTATTATTTGTGGGCATTACGAAGGTATTGATCACAGAGTTCATGAACACCTGGTTGACGAGGTGATTTCCATAGGTGACTATGTTTTATCTGGCGGAGAAATCCCCGCTATGGTCTTGATCGATTCCATCACTCGCCTGCTCCCCGGTGTTCTAGGTAACGAAAAATCGCTCGACGAAGAGTCTTTTACCGAACACCAAATACCGAACACCGAATACCCACAATATACCAGACCCGAAGATTATAAGGGCTGGAAAGTCCCCGAAGTTCTCCTTAGCGGCGATCATAAAAAAATTAAGGAGTATAGAAACAAGAAACAACATGTTTGATTTCAAAATCAACCAAATCTATTCTCACTTATTAAACAGAAACCCTGAAGATGAAATATCGAACAATTTTCAGATAAAATTAAAAACACTTCCTCACTTTTCTGTACACATATTAGCGTCCTTAAAGTCTAAAGTCTTGTCCATTTCCAAAAATTAGTATCTTATCCATTTAAATTATTAACAGATTAACACAGTGGGAGTTGAGAAACAACTCTAAGAAAGACTCCTTTTTTTGACCATAATTCTTCGACCAATAACAGCCTTTGCACATCAAAAACAGTCACCATTCCGATACCTAAATTGTCAATATCGGACAAAATTCTCTTTACTTGTGTCGGGTCTTCTTTAGAGACGTAAGCAATGGTTAACTCTGGTGTAACTTTTCTGGGCTGAAAAATTTGGTGTTGATCCAAAAATTGAGATATATTCTTAAACGTTTCATCAACTTTTAAATTTAATAAAACTTGAGATTTTTCGTGACGGTTATATCTGGTTTCCAGGAAAGTAATTTCCACTTGAAATGGATCTATGGTTTTTATTAATTCGCGGAGTTTAGGAATAAGTAGGTGAGACTGTTTTTCGGGAACAGATCCCAAGCGATGGAGTTTTATAAAAAGCTGATCCGAATCAACTATAATAATGTGCTTATCGATTCTTGCGATGGACCTTTGAGCCTGTGAAACAGCAAGCGATACCTCCGCTGATAATGGAATGGCCAAAAATAATTTTTGGTTCAAGTGGAGTAAATTACTGTGGCAAATAACAAGATTGCCAAAAAGCCCAATATTAGATATTCATAAATTATTTTTAGATGAAGATCTTTTTTGATCGCATGGTTAACTATTCCCCACGATAAATATGCCACTACAACTCCCATCATGATCGAAAGCTGAATGGGTCTATTAAAATTAAACCAATAAATACCAAATAATCCAATTAATACAATTACTATCAGGGGAAAATATTTGGCTAGTTTCATATTATTTGCCCTCTGCTTATTATAACAATCGCTCCAACCAAAGTGGTCATGAGGAGAAGATGGGCGAAACTTCTGCTTGTCCATCTGACAATTCCCTTTTTCATAACGATAAAAATATCGATCACTAAAAGTACGATAAACAAAACAACTAGAAACAACGACGCGTATTTTGTAACTTCAAAACGAGAAATATTGCTCGAGGCAATTGGTTGGTTTATCTCGGCAGCCTTGACAGAAATACTTACCGGCAACTTCATAGCAAACGGAGAAGAAATTTTTGTCCCAAACATCTGCACTACCAACGTCGTTTCCCGACCCCCAAGTTTTCCATCAACCACTGCAATGCCCATATCTTGATAGCGCCCGTTTATAAGATTGTCTCGATGAGAGGGCGAGGCCATCCAGGCTTTAACCACCGACTCCGGATCAGAAAAATCACGAGCTAGATTTTCACCTGCATAGCGATACGCATAACCCGAATCATTTATAAAGGCCCAGGGCTGAGTGCCAATTGGAGAAATATGAGCCCAATAATCTCGGGCCATCATGTCAGCAGCTTTTTGGGCAGCGGCTGAATTTAATTGAGAATCGAGTCTAACCTCACCTGCTCCATTGATTTTTCTTTGGATATTAGTCAATCTAAGAATTTCCTCTGTAGAAATATTTGATGCATAACCCAGTATCTGAGGATAACGGATCGCTAGTTGATTAATAGCTATTTGAAAAAGGACAAAGACACCAATGACCACGCTTAAAACGCTGGGGTGAAGAAGTTTTGCTCTTTGATTGTTTGTGTGATGGGGAACAAAAAGGTGGAGCAAATAATTTGGCATTAACCAGTATTATGTCAATTACTTGTTCTTCTGGCAAGCCATAACAAGAATAAAAACAAGAAAAATGACGCCGGAGTTATCACAAACCACCAATTAAAACCAGGCGAGGTTTCAAAAGTATCAGTTGAAGTTCCCTCCACCTCTGGAATGGGTGTCGGAGTTGGGGTAACTTCAAAAACTTCCGTCTCAGCTCCGGCCACTTCATCCTGGACAAAGGCTGGAGTTGGAGGATTAGCCGGTGGCGTATTTATAACTGCATTGCCTCTGCCATCACTCACGCCACCAAGAACCGCATCGGAAAAAGTTCGATCTGATTGTTCAAAACTAACAACTACCGGAGTTCCGGAAGAAATTGCTCGAAAATAATAATAAGTCCCAGATGATAGTCCCGATAAGACAATAGAATGAGATGTTCCATAGTTGGGAAAAGGATGTTCCGTTCCAGACCCGAAAGCATAACCATAATTTGGCAAAACTGAAATATCAACAGGAATGTGACTTAAACGGTCGTAAACTATTCGGCCATCAGTCGGTCTGTCGGTCGTCCAATCAATTTGGATTCTGTTCGTGTCAACCGTGAAATGCTTAAAACTTGTAATAACTGCCGCTACATAGACGTTTTCGTCAACATTAGTTGTATTTCCGGCTTTGTCTGTCGCAGAAACTCTCAAGACATATCTACCCAAAGGTAGTGACCTAGTATCCCAGTTACTGGTGGGAATGGTGGTAAAATCTGAACTTCCATCAGCTGCAAATTTATAAACGGTTGAGTCAACCCCAGATAAATTGTCATTTACATTCGCACTCAAACTCACAATTCCAGAGACCGTCGAATTGGCAAGGGGAGTCACCCAATTAGCGGTAGGCGCAGTGTGGTCAAAAATAGTTGTCGTATCAGCCGATTCGGGAGAAAGTTCCTGGTTTCCCGCCGAATCAGTAGCAACTGTATAGAATTCGTAAGAACCATCGGTGTTATTAGGATCAAAGTCAAAAGTTTCTCCGTTGTTTTTCCATTCTCTATTATTAAATCTAAACCACAATTTCACATTCGAAACTCCAGAAAGATTATCCGACGAATTAAAACTTACGGGAATAGTTCCACTGTTAGCATAAGTTGGCGAAGTAGCCGCCGAAGTTGGCCTAGTAACATCAAACCGATACTGGCCTGAATTGCTGGCAAACCTCCCCGCTTCGTCTTCCGCATACAAACGTAGAACCTGATTCCCTTCAACTAAAGTGGAAAGTAAGTTAGCTCCATTAGCTGTGAGTGTTCCGTTGTTGGCAAGCTGGTTCCAGGCATACTTTACAAAAAATAAACCAGATCCCGGAATCGCATCGGTTGCACCAACTAAAATTGAAGAGACAGAATTAGTCCACAATGAAGACGAGTTCCCCAACGAAAGAACTGGATTTTGAGTGTCGAGTTTATAAGTACCAGACCAAGTACTGGAGTTGCCAGCGTTGTCCATGGCGTAGAGATACAGAGTGTGCTCACCATCGTTGGGAATCGAAATCACTTGCCCGTTGCTAAAGTCAGTTCCATTAGTCGAAGTAGCAACTGAGTCCCATTTGTATTTGGCAACGTAAATTAATGCGTCTCCAACATCAGTAACACTAAGGGTAATGTCTGGATTTGTTTTATACCAGGAAGACGAACTATTGTTGGCTGAAACGCTAGGCAAGGATCTGTCGACCACCAAAGCTCCCGAAATTGAGGCACTTTGGTTACCAGCATTATCCTGAGCTACCACGCTTAAATTCCAAGTTCCCTGGCCTAAAAAGGTAGTCAGATAGTTGTTTGTCGTTGTTCCCAACGAACCCCCGGTTACAAACCATAAATAATTTTTTAGTCCAGAAAGAGAATCTGTGGAAGCTGCCCAAAACCAACTTTGTATCAGAGCTCTGGTTGGAGACAAGGTGTCAGGAGTACCAGGGTCTGTGGGAGCAACCGAATCGTAGGTCACGTCACAATAATTACTATAGCCAGAATCTTGTGCACCGGCTTGGGCCTTAATTCTCAATCTCCATATTCCATCGAGGTTCATGTCAAATGGCGATGAGTCATAAGTTATAGTGCCAGACGGATTAGTTCTCTCGACAACATAAGAGACATTTGCCCCCGAAATGTTATTCCAGGTTGGGGTAATGGTGCTTTGATTGGTTAAAGAATCACAGGCCGGAGAAGTAAAAGATGGAGTGCTAATGTTGGCATACTTTACGCTACCGAAATCTGAGGTCAAATCCTCATCATTACAAATTCCGTGTAGATACCTGTTTGCGCTACAACCGTGCACAATACTGCTCTCAATCACATCAATATTTGAGCTGCCCCAATTGTTTGAAGTGGCATCCGAAATATTTTCTTGAACACTATTTACGAGATTGACGTCGTTGTTACTAAAAACGTTGTTGGTCAATACAAATCCAGTCACTGTCCCAGGTGTCGATTCCGAAAGATCGATCGCAATCGAATTATAACTAAACTCGTTGTTAGTGATGGTAACATTTGTTGAATCAACAATATGTATTCCGCTGGGTACTGCGTAAGAATTATCGACGATCAACACTCCATCCAAAACAAATCCATCTATGTCATCAAGTGATATTCCATCTGCAAATTCCCGAATGGTTAAATTTTTAACAGATACCCCATTGGCCCGAATCGTTAATCCCGTGGTATTTGATCCAGGAACCGGGTTTTTTATAATCACTCCATTTTTTGACTCACCAACTAAACTTATGTTACTTTTATCCAAAATGACACTTTCTAAATAGGTGCCATTTTTGATTGAAACAACAGCCGATGGGGAAGCCGCGCTCACAGCCGCTTGGATAGTGTTAAAACATTTATCGCCAATCAAAATTGTATTTGAACAATCTTCGTTTACCGGATCCGGATCAGTCAATACAAAAAGGGTGAAGTGGTTTAAGTTCCTTGCCACTACATATCCGTCTTCTTCTACGCTTTCTAATTTTTTAAATTCTCCATCGTTTTCAGAGTATTTTATTTGTTTTTTTGATGAATCAGTTTTCAGAAAATAAAGATCATAAACAAAACTTCCATTTGCCATGGTTGATGTAATGTCATATGCAGGTTTGCCGTTGTAATCTTTTTTTTCAATCTCCAGTGTTCCCGGGTTGTCAATTTTTTTAAAATTTATTTTTAAATTCCCATTGTCAAATAAATATTCCCTGTCCGTTTTTACTTCGGAAGTTATTATTGGCATTGCCGTTGGAACTGGAGTTGGAGTTGAGGTAATGAATTGAGTTGGAATAACCGAAGGCGTAGCCTCAATTATTGGTTCTGGGGTTGCGGTCGGAATTATTTCCGGAGTTAAAGTCGGGACAAATATTTCAACGGTAGCAGACGGCGTAGCCTGGTCTTCGGCTTTTACAATAGCAAAAAAACCACTATTTGAATATGCTAAAACGGTAAATAAAAGTAGCCCAGCGACAAATCTTTTCATCTTAGCTGGGCGGATTATAACATTCGCCCACTATTCATTCGTGTCAAACTGAAGACGAATCTTTCTTTTGCCCAATTTGTGCGGCTGCAGTAGCGATCATCACCGCCCCCACACCCCCAAAAAGTAACCCCAACCATTTAAAAAATGTTGAAGATTTATTTTTCACTGTTTCCCCTAAAACTACCCCTGTTGGAGTAACAAAAGCTGATAGCTCAGCTATGGTCGACTCAGGGGTTGGCGTGCGAGATGGTTTTGGGGTCGAGCTTGGCTTAATAGTTGGAGTTGGTCTTGGTGTGTGTGATGGTGATGGGGTGTTGGTTGGTTTTTGAGTTGGGGCGGTAGTGGGGATTTCTGTTGGTACTGCCGTAGGAACAGTGGTCGGAGTTGGAGTAAAAGTTGGCGTTGGTATTGGCGTAGCATAAACGATTTGAACATCGATCGGGGTTTGAGTATCGTTAGAAGCAGCACTACCAGAACTGGTATAACGTCTGATTTTCAACTTATACGACCCTGGCCCGGAATATTCTGTGGAACCTGGATTTCCAATTTGGACTTGTAGCGTGGCCGCGGCCGATGAATTTAAAATTTGAACCGGAAAATAACTTTTTCCATCTGATCCAGAATACCAATCAGACCCATTGTAAGTCTCACCGAAATAATTTGTAGTTCCCTCTTTATACAAGTCAACTCTCAAATAATTAGTAGCGTTAGTGGCACCCAAAACAGCAACATCAACTTTAAAGATGTCCGCAGAAATTGTCGCTGATGGGGAACTAACAGAAATGGTCACCGCCTTTGCTGAAGTTGACAGAAAAAGGAATAATAAAAAAATTATCCCAAAATGGATCATTTACGATTTAATAAACCTTGATGTTGCGATTAGTCCACCAATACTCCCAATCAAGACACCTGCTACCAATTCAAAAAGAAGCACACTTACCATAAACATCATGATATTTGAAACAGAAAGAACCATTATTCCGTCTAAAAAGAATTTCCAAAAAGAAGTGGTGTACAACACTCCCAAGAGTATTACCAACCAGGCAAGGAATGCCCCTGCGACACCATAAATTACTCCTTCGATAACAAACGGAGCCGTAATGTATCTTTTAGATGCTCCCAAGAGTCTTAAAGTAGAAATTTCTTCTCGACGCGAAGAAACTTTAATGCCAATAACAAGCAACACAACCAGTAAAGTGATCAGTCCATGAGTGCCAACCAATATCAAGCCAACAAATCGCACCGAGTCTGTCCAGTGAGACAGAGTATCCACAATTTCTTCCTCAAATCTCACTTCATCAATCCCCACCTCTTTCTTGACATCTTCGGCTATCTCTCTCATAAATTTAGGGTCTTTCACAGAAATGCTCAAAGAAGCCGGCAAAATTCCCGAAGTAACAGCCCCAACCAACAAAGAGTCTGAGGCGTTTTGTTGTTTGTACTCTTCAAAAGCTTGTTCTTTGGAAACATACTTCACGTCTTCTACCTTCCCAGTGGCCAACAAGCTAGCTTTGATGAGCTCAATTTGCTGAGGTTGAGGTGATAACTCCTGATTAAAGTAGGCGTTTATTTGCGGTCGTGTTTCAAAATAGACCAAAAGGATCTGAGAAATTACCCCAATAGCCAAAAATATTCCCGCCAAAAGCATTGTCATGGACATCACCAAGATGGCAGCCATCGCCTGATAAGGCGCCCTGGCAATTCGTGAGAAGGCTAATTTAATGTGCTTATTCATATTTTCCTTTTTTGTCTTTTATAATCTTTCCCTCTTTCAAACTAAGTACTCTCAGCTGCAAAGTATCGACAATCTCGGCATTGTGGGTAGCGACAACGATAGTTGTTTGCATATTTTTATGGATATCAACCAACAATTTAATAATAGCCTTAGCTGTTAGGGGGTCAAGATTACCCGTTGGTTCATCAGCTAGAATCAATCTCGGCCTAGAAATGATCGCCCTTGCCAACCCTACCCGTTGAAGTTCTCCTCCAGAAAGCTGCGCTGGAAAAGCCAGAGGTTTAGTTGACAAGCCTACCATATCTAAAGCTTCCCCAACCATTTTTTTTATCCCCTCAGGTTTCATGCCGGCAATCTCTAAAGGCAAAGCTACGTTTTCAAAAATATTCCGATCGTTTAAAAGTTTAAAATCTTGAAAGACAACACCCACTTGTCGTCTAAGATTCACCATCTGATTTTCTTTTAATCCTCCGGTATCAAATCCGATCACCTTGAGTTCCCCAGCGTCTAAAACCAAATCCCTAACCAACAATCTCAGCAAAGTTGTTTTACCCGAACCTGAGGGTCCCGTTAAAAATAAGAACTCGCCTGGTTTTATCTCGAAAGTAATGCTATCCAGGACAACATTACTCCCAAATTTTTTAACAACGCCCTGGGCAGAGACAAGGTTCTCCATGTTCTACTCCAATATTTTTATACGTCCAACTTCCAAAAGCCAGGCAGCTTTTAATCCTTTTTGTGATCTTCCCCAAACTTGAACATGACGATCAACATATTCATCTAGATCCACTACAGAAGATAAAAGAGCGGCAGGATTTTTAGGATTGGAATCCTGAATTAACGAATGGGTCCCGTCACCAAAAAGTCCACCCTTTTTGACAATCCCAGTAACGATACTCTCAAAAAGTTTAGTGTCTTTATACCCGGCTTCGTTAGAAGCTTTTATTAAATCCGGGGAAATAGATCCTTCTTTTGTGGCCTTAGCTGTTTTTCCTCTTGAAAGGACAAACCCCGTGAGACTGCCCATAAAAATTATGGCCACTACACCCACGACCAACTTAAACCGAGAAGTCATACTGAAAGTATAGCACATTAGTTAAGCTGTCTGACTTCAGCATCAACAAACATCTCCAAATCCCCATCGAGTACTAGGTCGGCTTGGGAAGTTTCTACTTGAGTACGCACGTCCTTGACTAATTTATATGGATGCAAAACATATGATCGAATCTGATTTCCCCAAGAAGCCGCCCGATGTTCGCCCTTAATATCCTTACGTTCCGCCAACCTTTTATTTTCTTCCATCTGCCACAATTTTCCCTGTAGCATCTTCATGGCAATTTTTCTGTTCTGCTCCTGAAATCTTTGGGTCTGACACTCAACAATAATCCCCGAAGGCTTGTGTTTCAGGCGCACTGCGGTAGAAACTTTGTTTACATTTTGTCCCCCGTGCCCACCAGATCTAAACGACTCAAACTCAACATCATCCGGGTTTATTTTAATTTCAACGTCGTCATCGACTTCTGGCATCACTTCAACTAAAGCAAAAGAAGTTTGACGTAAATTATCAGCATTAAACGGAGACTGTCGAACTAATCGGTGGGTTCCTTTTTCACCCTTGAGATATCCATAAGCGAACCGCCCGGAAACTAAAAATGTTACCGACTTGATACCGGCTTCATCTCCCGAAGTTTGTTCCAAAATCTCGGTTGTCCATTCTTTTCTCTCGCAGTATCGCAAATACATCCTCAACAGCATAGACACCCAATCCATGGCCTCGGTTCCACCTTGCCCGGCATGAATACTCACTACCGCTCCGTTTGCATCATATTTACCCGATAGAAATGTGGCCAGCTCCATTTTCTCTATCTCTTTTTCATCAAGCGTCTCCCGTAATTCCAGTATTTTTTGTTCCTCTTTCATCAAAGCCGCCAAGCGTTTCATTTCTAGCTGTGCAGTTTGAGGGTCACTCCAGAAATTTGGTTGAGTTGTTTTAAACTCAAGATCCTGTATTTGCTTCCGACGATTGTTGGGATCAAGTTTTTCTTCTATTTTTTGTAAACGTTGTTTTAAATCTTCCATGAGGGCATTATACTAATTTGCCGAAGAACTCGCACAGACAATGTTTCGTATCTGCTGAAGTTGGTCTTTGGGCAAACCCTGAAGCACATCAGCGATAGTACCCAAACTATCATTGGTTACCTTAATCCCCAAGACTACCGGAGAGTCTTTGCTGGAATGGGTGACCAAACTGTCAAGGGTTTCACTGGCTTTTGAGATAACCGCACCAGTATCAACGTTTTTTATCAACTCTTTATAAACGTCGGGTCTGGATAAGTTTTCGATTAACTGTTTGGGAGACTGATTACTTTTTTTTGATATAAACCCCACTACACCCCCGACCATAACCACCATCAAAACCAACTTGAGCAGGAGTCCAAACATTACCTATATATTAGCACTGAAATCACTCAAACCGTAATCGGTCTAGTTTGCAGAATAAAGATTTCCCCTTTTTTATCAATTGCCCATTCTATGTCCTGAGGTTGGTGGTATTTTTCTTCAATCTTTAATCCCAAAGTCGCAAGCTTAACTGTTTCAGGGGCGGTTAGAATTTGTTTTGATTGGGAAATGATTTGTTTATTTGATTTACTTACTTTGACAACATCGGGGTCAGCCAGGCCATCCACAACCTTGTCTCACAATCACACCACCGCTTCAATAACACAAGTTTCTTCATCTTTATTGGCTATGTCTTTGGTAAACATTACCCCTGCTTTGGCAGGATCAACCATTTCCATGACTAACAAACCCATTTTCAATGAATATAGAGGAATATTCTGATGCTTAGCGTACATGACGGCTCCTAAATTGTAAAGTGAGGCCCAACAGTTTTGAATCGACACCATAAGTCGCTCTTTGTTTATATTCAATAAAGTTTCAAATAATCCAGCGAACGAGGCTTTGGTCCCGTCTTCGACATTAGCCGATGATCGTACAGAAACACTCGTAAAGTGCTGTCTGTCAAACTCGTCTAATACAACTTGTCGGAGATCTTCTGAGATGGTTCCAAATTCAATCTTTGTTCGTAGGTTTTTCAATTTTCTTTCAATTTCATCTTTGTTTTTTTCTTGAGACACTTCGTCAATTACAGAGGTTAATTGATTTTCTTCCAGAAAATCATCCATAGCTTCTGACTTTAGAGCAAAAAACCGAGGAGTTTTTATATCCGATTTGACCAGTTCCCAAATTCTAGTTGATTTGCCACCCAAAAATTTGGGTGTAGATTTAGTTACAGTCTCCCAACCCAAAACCCAGTTATGCTTGTCAACAACTATTTTTTCAGCTATTAGATCACTACCCTTAAGGCTAATCGCTACTTTATCTCCGGTCTCAAACTGTGTACCGCCAACGTAGACCACATGATGGCCTTTTTCTCGCAAAATGGTAGCAGCGTGAGCGGTTGAAGCCGATCCTGGGTATAAAATAATTTTGGCCTGATCAAAATTGAAGGCAATGGCCGTCAACATGTCCATATTTCTCTGTTGAATCACCAAAGGATCAATATAAATAACTTGTGAATTTTTTATTTTGTTGATTTTTTCTAGTTTCTCCACTCTAACCACTTCTCCCTGAGTATTTATAAAAGACTTGACATTTACATCTTTGGAAAACTCAAACGGAGTACAATCACGAAAGTATACTCCATCTGGCTGGACGGCAAATTCTACTCGGTGCGGTCCGTATTTGTCTACCAGTTTTTTAAACTCTTTGGCTACTAACAAAATTGTGAAGTCGTCCACACATTGGGCTTCTTGTAAGTCTTGAGGTAAATCGACTGTCTCGTATTTGAAATCATCGGTTGCTTGCAAACACTGAGGTTTGGTTTGAATTACTTTTTTGGTAATTATCATCTTACCAACATCGATATAAAAAGTATCGTGATAAAAACTTTGAACCCCCTCGTCATTTCCATAAATTGCTTCCACTATCAGGTCAGATTTAGCGTGACGTGAGGGGGTAATACAACCCCACGTCACGCTAAC
>Ga0233420_10000129_pt1 | contig 34181 bp, 31 predicted proteins | sample Watercolumn_Mata_4_FD_183009 | JGI IMG/M metagenome (GOLD analysis project Ga0233420, IMG submission 183009) | Freshwater microbial communities from Lake Matano, South Sulawesi, Indonesia - Watercolumn_Matano_2014_102_MG | ecosystem: Environmental > Aquatic > Freshwater > Lake | place...
TGCGGCGTGCGGGGGCCTTGGCGTCCGACCATGCCGTGGTCGGCGCCCTGCTCGACCGGCTGCGCCAAGCGCGGGACGAGGGCTGGGACGTCGCCCGGGTGCGCGAGGCCTTGCGAACATTGCCGGCGCTAACGCCTGTGGTGGCGTAGGCAGACGGAAGCGGTTGGCCCGGGGTTCGCCCGGGTCTGGAACAGTGGCAAACCCTGAATGAGTGGAGCTTGCATGCATCCTTCTGCCTTGCGGACTGGCGCGGCATTTTTCCAAACCTACTGGATGCCCGGCTTTGCCAATATCTTGGATGTCGGCTCCCAGGATGTGAATGGCACCTTGCGCGGCGTCATGCCCGAGGGCGCGCACTATCTTGGAGTGGATCTGGCTCCTGGCCCCGGGGTCGATGAGGTGCTGGAGGATCCGCACCGGCTGCCGTTCGAGTCCGCGCGTTTCGATGTGGTGGTCTCCACGTCCTGCCTCGAGCATGACCCCTGCTTCTGGCTGACCTTCTCGGAGATGTTGCGGGTCACGCGCCCGGGTGGCTTCATCTATCTGAATGCCCCTTCGAATGGGCCCTATCATGGCTATCCGCTCGATCACTGGCGCTTTTATCCGGACGCGGGCCGTGCGCTGGAAAGCTGGTCGCGCAAGGTGAGGTATCCCGCCGTGCTGGTTGAATCCTTTATAGGCCGGCAGGAAATCGATCCTTGGTCCGACTGCGTCATGGTGTTCGCGCGGGAACCGCTCCCGGCCAGGCTGCCCCCTGTCCGGTTGTGCGAACGGCTGGCGGGGACCCTCAACCGATGGGTTTGGGGGGCGGATACCTTGGCCAATTTTTCTCCGGAGCCCGAGGATCGGCGACGGCTGCTGGATCTCACCCAGCGGGTGACGGAACTTCAGCGGCAACTCGAGGCGCGCGATGGCGAAATCTCCACCTTGCAGGCGCGGCTTGCCGATCTGAGCAAGGCCACGCTGAACCCCTTTGGGATAGGTACGGGCACGCTCGGGCCGCGTGATCGCCGCTCGGCCTTGCCTGTCGGCCTCCTGGAAACGGTTCAGAAGGGCACGCTTGACTTTACCTATAAGGGCATTCCGTGCCTGAAGGATCCCTTCGATTTCGCGCTCTATACTCGACTGGTGCAGTCTCTCAGGCCTCGGACGATCATCGAACTGGGGAGTAATCGGGGCGGTTCCGCCCTATGGCTGGCGGATCTGCTGAGCAGCTTGGGTATCGATGGGACGGTGTATTCCATTGACCTTCACCGGGTGGAAACCCTATGTGACGATCGCATCCACTTTCTGCAGGGGGACGTGCTGGAGCTGGCCAGGACATTACCTCCCACGTTACTGCTGAGTCTGCCGCGTCCCTTGCTGGTGATCGAGGATACCGCGCATGTGTATGAAACCACCTGGGCGGCCCTGCGCTTTTTCGACCCCTATCTGATGCCGGGTGAATATATATTGATCGAGGACGGCATCGTCAATGACCTGGCCCCGGTCGGTTATGCTCATTATGGGGATGGCCCCAATCGGGCCATCTTTGATTTTCTGTCGGAAACCCGGGGACGCTATGCGATCGACACCGACTACTGTGACTTCTATGGCCATAATGTTACCTACAACACCAATAGCTACCTCAGGAAACTGGCGCACTAGCGTCGTGCGTGAGGACGTGCATCAAACCCCGATTCCATATGGCCCCAATCGATGACGCACTCAAGGCGGCCCTCCGAGTGCGAGCTGCCCTAAAGGGTCGATCCACGGAAGAAGAACTGCGCTCGATTCTGCGTCAGGCCTTGCAGTGCCCTATACAGGGTCGAGGCTTGGGGCAACGCTTGGCCAGACGTTTCGAGGCGGGGTTGCCGCGGATATCGAATTACCAGAGCGCTCGCCACCGCGTGAAGCGCCTTTTCGGGATGAATCGTGATGCCATTACTGGATACCAACGTGATCTCCGAAGTCATGCGTCCAAAGCCGTCCAGCCGCGGTACTGGCATGGTTGGATGAACAAAACTCGGGTCAGCGCGATCAACCATGCCGAAATTGCCTTGGGGATCGCGTTATTGCCCGATGGCCTGCGAAAGCAAGGTTTGCTACCGGCCGCACTGGCGATGTTTGCCGAGGAATTTGCCGGACGATCGCTGCCCTTCGATGACCTGGCGGCAGATCGCTATGCCATGATCGTGGCTATCCCCCCAGCGCCGACTCTTTCATGAACACCTTCCGAAACCCCTCGTGCAACTGCGGCAGGGGGCGTGGTCAGATCAGCCTCAACAACGCCCTGATCTTCACCTTGATTTCGGCAAGTTCTGCAGGGTTGGCTTTGCCCTTGCGTTCCGCCTGCCGACTTTGCCAGTCGAGGCTTTTTACCTGATCGGCCAGCGCAACGCCCGTCGCCCCGCTGCCTTCAAGCACGACTTCGAAAGGGTAGCCCTTGATCTGGTTGGTGATGGGCACGCAGACCAGCAAACCCGCCCGACTGTTGTACGCCTTGGGACTCAATACAACTGCCGGCCATCGGCCGGCCTGTTCATGTCCGCTTTGCGGCGTAAAGTTCAGCCAGACGATATCACCATCGTCAGGCACATAGGTCGTCGCCATCAGAGCAGTTCCTTTCCTTCGGGGGCTCCGAAGTCCTGCTCCAAGTGGCGGTTTTGCGGGGTGATGCCCGCCAGCAGGTCCTCAAGGGCGTAATTCGGCGCGGCGGGCTCGATGATCACCCGGCCGTTTTCTGCACGGACCTCGACAGCCTGATCCAGGACCAGATGGGCCGCTTCCATGATGGCTCTAGGCAAACGTACTGCCGGACTGTTGCCCCATTTTTTGACGAGTTGAACGGCCATTGGATAGCCCCTCTCAGTAGAAACGAATGTTAATACGTCGAGAGTATAGGCGAGACGCCTATCGGTATCAACATTCGTATCAACCCCATCCCATCCCCCGACAGGAATAAATGATAGGGGCAATCTGGGACAATTAAAGGGGCCAGCAGCGGCTTGGCCATGCCGCGAACTTTAGCGGATGGAAGTCCCGCTTGGGTAATCGCTAGCCACGAGCCCAGTATCGAGCCTTGCCGTCAGGCCGGTAACGGACTGATTGATGCGTCGGCACAAAAGCAGGCGAGGTACAAGGGCAGCGGGTGAAGCCGACCGTCCGCGCCATCGAGGCGGATGACGGCCTGCTGGTCTTCGACGACACCATCCAGGACAAGCCCCAGAGCGATGACAACGAAATCATCGCCTGGCGCTTCGACCATGGCGCCAACCGCGCGGTCAAGGGTGTCAACATCCTCAACGGCCTGTACCAGGCGGGCGGCGTCAACGTGCCGGTGGCCTTCGAGATCGTCCACAAGGACCTCCAATACGGCGAGATCGAGACCCGCAAGCTCAAGCGCCAAAGTTCCATCACCCAAAACGAGCGCCTCCGGCAGATGCCGCGCGTGCGCCGGCAAAACCAACTGCGCTACCGCTCCGTGCTGACCGACAACGGGTTCTCGTCCAAGGAGAACAGGGTTGTCATCAAACAGGACCTGGGCAAAGACTTTGTCATGGCCCTCAAGAGCAACCGCACCGTGGCGGAAGACCGGCGCCAAGGCCGTTTCGTCCGCGTGGACGCGCTGCCGCGGGAAGAAGACACCGTCCTGCAAGTCCACCTCAAAGGGGTCCCCTTCCCGGTGGTGTTGGCCAAGCCAGTCTTGACCAACAAAGACGGAAGCACCGGCGTCCTCTATCTGGCCTCAAGCGACCTCCTGCTCGACTACGGCCGCATCACGGCCATCTACCCAAAACGGTGGACCGTTGAGGTCTGCCATGAATCCATCCAATCCAACACCGGGCTGGCCCGCTCGCCGACCCACACCGTCAGGACGCCGAGCAACCACTTGTTCGCGTCCATCCATGCGTTCTTCAAACTCGAATGGCTCAAGCTCAAGCACCCGATGAACCCTTTCGCGCTCAGGAGCAAGCTTTACCTCAAAGCCCTGCAGGCGAGTTTTGCCGAGCTTCAGCGGCTGGCTGCGTAACATCAGTAAAGTAAGATCGCACCATCTGAGACATCAATGTTTGCTGAATTTCGCAAATACCTCAAATTAGAAAAGCAACGGGTTTGCTGAAATGGAGATATGTCCTCAACCTGCTGGCGATGGTGGCGGCTCTGGCGCTGATGCATGAATTTCTGGCGCAACGCTACGCGACCCGGCATCGTCTCGGGTCAGACTGGCGGATGCCGGAAGCCGCGAAACCCATGGCGCGGGCGCAGCCACCCCAGTCGGCGGAACAGCCTTTAGTGGCCGCCAATGCCGACCGGGCGCCGATCGAACGCATCGATAGCGCGGAAGCACCGCCGTGGGCCGGGAAGCCCCGGCCCGTCCCGGTTACGCCAATCGATCCCACGCCGGCGTTGCTGTCGCTGTGGACTCCCGCCGAACTGCGGGGCAAGCCGGGGGATGAGGTCATCCGGTCCATCAAGCCGGATCATCGTCCGCCCCGGTTCAAGGACATCCGGTTTCCGGCGCCGCCTTTGCCGCGCGCTCGGGAGGACTCGATTCGCCGGGTCAAGGTGACGCCTGGCGACAAGCCGGTGGCGCTGACTTTCGATCTCTGCGAGCAGGCGGATGACGTGACCGGCTATGACCGCCGCATCGTCAACCGGCTGCGCGATGAGGGGGTGCGGGCGACCTTCTTCGCGGGCGGCAAGTGGATGCGCAACCACGAGGAGAAGACCCAACAGTTGATGGCGGACCCGCGCTTCGAGATCGGCAATCATGGCTGGACCCATGGCAACCTGCGGGTGCTGACCGGCGAGCGCAGGCGCGAGCAGATCGTCTGGACCCAGGCGGAGTATCAGCGCATCTGGCGGGACCTGGCCAAGAAGGCGGAAAGTCACGGTTTGGGCGAGGCCTTCCGCGCCGTGCTCGCGCTGCCGAAAATCCTGCGCTTTCCCTATGGGACGTGCAGCGCGGAGTCGCTGCGGACGGTCAACGAGCTGGGTCTGGCGGCCATCCAGTGGGATGTGGTCAGCGCCGACGCGGCCAGGGGACAGTCGCCCTCGGCCATGGCCAAACGTATCCTGCGGGAGGTCCGGCCGGGCTCGGTCGTGGTCTTCCACGCCAACGGCCGCGGCCATGGCACCGCCGCCGCCCTGCCGGACATCCTCCGGGGCCTGCGCGGCCGGGGTTATCGATTCGTCACGGTGAGCGAACTGCTGGAGAGCGGCGAGCCGGACGCCAAGTCCGAGTGTTATGAGCTGCGACCGGGGGATAATCTCCGTTATGACAAACTGTTCGGGGAAGGGACGGAGTAGATTGACTTAGGTATCGGGCCCGGGGCAGCAGGCTCGACACCCCGGCTCCCGCGAACAATAAGCATGGACGTCGGTTCCCATCAGCCGAGTCAGCCATGAACCTAGAAAAAGCAGTTGGACAGGAATCTACAGGATAAACAGGATGATGCGATTTATCGTAGGTGCGAATTCATTCGCACACAAAGCCCTGAATAGGCGAATGAATTCGCCCCTACATCAAGCCCAACTGCCGGATTTGGGATGAACAGACCACTCATCGCCTATCGTCGTCCTGGCGGGTATTGCCAATGCCGGCGCGGCGGACAGCAGCCAATGCGGGTTTATCCGGGATGCCGATCAGCGGGCCTATTGCCGTGCCACCAGCGGCGACGGTGAATCACAGTGCGGACTCATCCGCGCCCCCGATTTGCGCGCGCTCTGCCGGGCGGAAGCCGACGGCGAGGCGTCGCAATGCGGCTTCATCCGTGATCCCGACCTGCGCGCGCTGTGTCGGGCAAAGGCCAGGAAATGAGGGACGCCAAGACGCCTTTTACCCGGCCCCGCATCAGGTTGAATGGCTGCCGGCTGGTGCGTGCGCTGTCCGCCGCGGAGGCTTCCGGCATCGGCGAGCAGTTGAGCGGAATCGAGCCATGGCTAACACTCGGGTATTCGGCGTCGGCGCTGGCGGGTTATCTGTTGCGTGACGATCCCGCCTTGCATCGATTTCTGGTCCGCGTGGAGGATGCTCCGGCGGGCGTCATTGCCATCCGCCATCCCTGGCTGCGCGGCCCCTATATCGAGCTGCTGGGGCTGGCGCCGGATTTTCAGGGCATCGGCATCGGCGTGGAACTGCTGCGCTGGGCGGAAGCCGAGGCTGCGGCGGTAGCCGGCAACCTCTGGGTTGTCGTTTCCGAATGCAACGAACGCGCGCTGATGTTCTACGAAAAAGCCGGCTTCGAACCCGTGGGAAGGCTGGACGGTTTGGTCAGGGAAGGGATGGACGAATGGCTTTTGCGCAAGCGTCTGCCATGTGATTGATACATGCGCTGTACACGATGCGATCGATCGGCAACCCGCTCCGGCTCATTCGCGGCCTTTCTCCGTTATACTGTCGTGCTTCGTTCATTCCGTTCGCGGCCTAACCGATCTTTGTGATCAAGAACCTCGTCAAAACGCGGCTACCCACGGGCTTTGGGGAGTTTTCACTGTATCTTTACTCGGAGCATGGCAAGGAGCACCTCGCCCTGGTCAAAGGCGAGGTGCGTGAAAAACCCGAAATTCCGGTCCGGGTCCATTCGGAATGTCTGACCGGCGATGTCTTCGGTTCGCGGCGCTGCGATTGCGGCGACCAGCTCAGACATACCCTCCAGTACCTCGGTCGCGTCGACACCGGTGTCCTTATCTATTTACGGCAGGAGGGCCGTGGCATCGGCCTGATGAAGAAGATGAAGGCCTACAACCTGCAAGACCAGGGGATGGACACGGTGGAGGCCAACATTCACCTCGGGCATCAGCCCGACGAGCGCGATTACGGCATTGCCGCCCGCATCCTGCGCGACCTCGGCGTCCATTCCATTCGCCTGATCACCAACAATCCGCACAAGGTCGAGGAGCTCCAGCAGCACGGCATCGAGGTCGCGGAACGCATTCCCATCGAGGTCGGACACCATAGCGAGAACCTCGGCTACCTGCGCTCCAAGGCGGAGCGCATGGCGCATTTGCTCAGCTTCCGCGAGCGCGTGCCCGATCATCACGAACTGGGTTTCATACAGCCGCTGATCGATCAACTGACCCTGTCCCGGAATGCCGAACATCCCCTGCCGTTCGTGACCCTCGCCTACGCCCAGGGTCTCGATGGCAGCATCGCCAGCGATGCCGGGATGCCGCTCGCGCTCAGCTCGGAGCCCGCTCTGGTCCTGACCCATTACCTGCGCGCCCATCATGATGGTCTGCTGGTCGGCGTCAATACCATCCTGGCCGACGATCCCCAGCTCAACGTCCGCTATTGCGCGGGCGAGGATCCATGGCCGGTCATCGTCGACAGCCTGCTGCGCACGCCGCTGGACTGCCGGGTGCTGAAACAATCCAGGAAACCTCCGATCATCCTTGCCAGGGTCGACGCCGATCCAGAAAGGCGTACTCGGCTTGCCGAACGCGGCGCCCATATCCTTCAGGTCGAGGTCGATGCCGAGGGTTTTGTGGACATCCGGCAGGCGCTGGCGGCGCTGACCGGGGAGGGCATCCACACGCTGATGGTCGAGGGGGGCGGCAAAATCATTTCAACCTTTCTGAAGCAACGTCTCGTGAATTACTGTGTCATCACCATCACCCCGAAGATCATCGGCGGGCTCAAGGCCATCGAGGGCCTGCAATCCGCCGGTGAGACGCCGTTCAGCCTTTCGGAATGCCGCTATCAGCCGCTGGGCTCCGACATCATCGCCTATGGGCCGGTCCAGTATGGCTAGCGCATGAATAACCAGGCGATCTATCACGTCGCGCCGCACACCGTGGCGGTGCGCGAAGTCAAGGCGGGCCGGCCGGGTCCGGGTGAGCTCTTGATTCGGGCCCATTGCTCCGCCATCAGTCCGGGCACCGAATCCCTGATCTTTCGAGGGGCGGTGCCGGAAAACTGGAAGCTGGACGATCTGCTGGATACGCTGGAGGGCGAGTTCCGCTACCCCTTCAAGTACGGTTACGCCCTGGTGGGCGAGGTCATCGCCACCGGCAGCCGGGAAGACCGGCGCTGGCAGGGGCGGCGCGTGTTCGCTTTCCATCCGCATCAAGCCGAGGCGGTGATCGACAAGCGCTACTGCTATCTGCTGCCCGAGGGCATGCCCGCCGACCGGGCCCTGTTCCTGGCCAACATGGAGACCGCGCTGAATCTGGTCATGGACGCCGCGCCGCTGGCCGGCGAGCGCGGCATGGTGTTCGGGCAGGGCGTGGTGGGGCTGCTGGCCGTGGCGGTGCTGAACCAGTTTCCGCTGGAGGAGCTGATATCCGCCGAGCCCGTGGCCGTGCGCCGCGAGCGTTCGCAACAACTCGGCGTATCCCTGGCCATCGACCCAGGGCGGGGTCGGGAACTGGCGGTGCTGGAAGACTGCCTTTTCGACCAGGAACCGCAAGGCCTGGATTTCGCCATCGAGGTGTCCGGTCAGATCGAGGCGTTGAATCAGGCGATACGCTTGTGCGGTTTCGACAGCCGCATCGTCGTCGGCTCCTGGTATGGCCGCCACGCGGGACTGGTCGATCTGGGCGGACATTTCCACCGCCGTCGCATCAAGCTGATCTCCAGCCAGGTCAGCACCATCGATCCCGCCCTCTGCGGTCGCTGGAGCAAGGAACGGCGGCTGGCGCTGGCGCTGAACTGGCTGGATCGGGTAGCGCCCGAACAATTCATCACCCACCGTTTTGGTCTGGCCGATTGTCAGACCGCCTTCGAACTGGCGGCGGACCGCAACTCCGGCGCGTTGCAGGTCATCTTCGAACTCTGAATTCATGTACCAACTGGCCATCACCCGTGACTTCATCGCCCGTCATTATCTGATCGGAGGGGACTGGGGGTCGGAAAACACCGAGCACAGCCACCATTACCGGGCCGAGGTCATGGTGGAGGGCGACAGCCTGGATGCGCATGGCTACCTGATCGACATCGTCGCCCTGGAAGCCGCCCTGCTGGCGATCATCGAGAAGTATGCCGACCGGGTGCTCAACGATCAGCCGTCCTTTGCCGGACTTAATCCCAGCCTCGAACATTTTTCCCGCATCCTGTGGGAAGACCTTCGTGGCAGCCTCGATCTGCCGGGCAGGCGGCTGACGGTCAGGCTCTGGGAAAACGACCGCGACTGGGCCTCGCATGGTGGCTGGCTTTAGTTTCCCTCGCGCCGGCCGCCGGCCCTGATCTCCCGATGCGTCTCGATTTTCCGGCTTACCTCGAAGCCAAGTTGCCGCTCGACGAGCGTAGCCTGAACCCCGAGGTGCGAGCCGTCTTCCATTCCGCGCTGCGCGGCCGGATTTCGGCCAGGGTGCTGGACATCGGTTGCGGAACCGGGGCCAGTCTACGGCGCTTGATGACGGCGGAACTGGTGGGCTCGCTGCAACTGACCGGCGTCGATCGCGAGGCCGAACTGCTGGTCGAGGCGAGTTCGCGCCTGACGCACGAACTGGAAATGGCGGAATTCGAGGTGGCCTGTTCACCGCGAGGGGTGGAGGCGCGCCGTAACCGGCAAGCCATAGACCTTCGTTTTGTCGCCGCCGATCTCGCCGATTTTCGGCCGGAGCAATCCGGGCATTACGACGCCGTGATCGCCCATGCGCTGATGGATCTGTTGCCCGCCGCCGAGATGGCGCGGCGAATCCGGGACTGGCTGGGTCCGGCGGGTTTGTTCTACGCGACGCTGAACTACGATGCCGGCACGACGCTGTTTCCGCTCGATACGGACCCGGCGTTCGAAGCCGGGATCTTGGCGCACTACGACGCTTCCATGGAACGGAATCTGGACGGGCGGCCCTGCGGCGGGGCCCAATCGGGACGCCGTTTGCACGCCGCCCTGCTCGAGGCCGGCTTCGAGATGCTCGCCTATGGCAGCTCCGATTGGAACATCACACCCTACCGCGGGGCCTACCGCGATGCCGACGCATTGTGTCTGCGCGCCCTGCTCGACATGATCCATGGCGAGGCGCGTCAATCGGGACCACTCGAGATCGAGGCGCTCGACGGCTGGTGGCGGCGGCGCCAGGATCAAATCGAACGGCGCGAACTGGGCTTGATCATCCATCAGATCGACCTGCTGGCGCAACGGACGGTCGATGTTCCCATCGTCATGCCGGGGGCCTGAGCGCGTGCAAGGCCAGTCCGCCGCGCAAGACGCTCATCCCCGGCAGGCCCCCGATCCAGTCGGCGATCGCCAGCGGCGGTATCCATATTCCCGGAATGTCGCCGCGCGGAATGAAGGTCCACGGACGTAGCCGTTCCAGGCAAAAACCCGCCGCCGCGACTAGCCCCCTCAATTCCTTGCGTCCCAGAAACCGGTCGCTGCTCAGATGCCGGGTGGCGAGGCCCAAGCGCGGCGCCAGCCGGCGGTACCAGACGTAATCCCCATTCGGTGTCAGACAAACGAATGAACCACCCGGCTTGAGGACGCGAAATACCTGATGCAGGACGGCGGCCTTATCCGGCATGTGCTCCAGCGCGCCGACACAGAGCACGGCATCCGCCTCGGCGTCCCGCACCGAGTCCAGCGCCTCCGCGGGATCGACCCTGAGCCGAATGCGCGCCGCCTGGGGATGATCGCGGCGGATCGATTCCGCCCGTTCGATCATGGCCGGCGAGAGATCCGTGCCGATGACGCGCTGAAACGAGGCCGCCAGCGGGAACAGATGCAGCCCCGTCCCGCAGCCGATCTCGACCAGGACGCCGCGTGGTGCGCCACCCAGCAGGCGCTCGATCAGGCCCAGCCGGTAGCGAAGCTGCCGGTCCGGGGCGCCGTGCGCGTCCGCGTAGACCGGGGCGAGGGCGTCGAAGAACGCGCGGATGTCATCGGTAGTGCGGACCTTGGTCGTCGTCGGCGGCATCGGACGGTCAGGCCGGGGATTCCGGCCGGTAAAGCCGCACCAGGGAATGGAGAAACGACGCCGCCAGCGCGCTCGATAGGCACACGGCCAAGGCCCAGCGTAGGGTTGGATCGAGGACCGGCAGGAGGCAGACGGCGAATCCCAGGCTGGCCGTCACCCCTACCCAGCGAGTGAACCGGTTGCCGCGCGCCTCGCGTTGCGGAGGCCGAGCCCAGCGCCGGTACAGCACGAATCCATAGCGCAGCGCGCCCGGAAGCAGAATCCAGGCGCCCAGCTTGCCGCCGACGAACAGCAGGACGCAGGCCGCCAAGAGCAAGAGGGCGTCACATTCGTGATCGAAGAGAAGCCCGAAGGCGGAGACGGTCCCATAGCGCCGCGCCGCCCAGCCGTCCAGGCCGTCCCCGGCGATCAGTAGCCACAATAGGCCAGCCTGGATCCAGGGTCCTAAACCGGTGAACGCGAGCAGGACCAATCCGCCCAGGGTGCGCGCCAGGGTGATGCCGTTGGCCCAGCCAAAGCCGCCGCCGGGCGTGTAGCTGCCGAGGCCGCGCTTGATCAGGCCCAGAAATGAAGCCGCGGCCATGGCGGCCAGCAACTCGGGCGCGCTCTCCAGCCAGACGGCGCCGATGCCCAGGCACATCAGCAGCGCATGTTGTTCGGTCCAGCGATCCAGGGGCGCGTTCATAAGGCGATCTTCTCCGGGGATGCGGTAAAGGAGACGATGATGCCATCAAATGACGGCAATCCCCAATCGGGCCAAGCCCCGGATGAAGCGGTCAACAGAGGAATTTAGGTTAAAGCCTTATGGGCGGGGTGATCACGCATCGGAGGACACAACATGAGCCGCCGTTGGGATACCATTTCAGCGACTATCGACAGGGCGATCTCTTGAGGAGTCCTTGACCCAATGGGGATGCCGGCGGGGGCGTGGATGCGGTCGAGCTGTTCCTGCGGGAAACCTTCGCGGCGCAGGCGATCGAGCACCAGGGATGCCCGCTTCCGGCTCGACACGAGGCCAATGTAGGCCGCGGCCGAGCCGAGGGCTCTGCGCAAGGCCGCATAGTCGCCTTTGTGGTGTGTGGCGATCACCACGAAATCACCCGCCTGGGGGGCGAGTTTTTCATACTGTTGGTCGTCGCTGATGATGCAGGAAGCGGAAGGCAGCAGGTCGGGCGTCGCCTCCGCGTCATCGACGATGACGTCAAAGTCCATGCGGCTGGCCAGTTCACACACGTGCTGGACCAGGGTTCCGCGCCCAAGCAACCAGAGGATGGGGTTGGGGAATACCGGTTCGACAAAGACGCGCGTGTTGCCGCCGCACGGCATGCCCGCACCGAAAATTTCATCGTTGAGATCAATATCGACCATTCTGGCCTTACCGTCCCGAAGGCTGTCCAAGGCGGCATGCGCCACCATCGATTGCGCGCATCCCCCGCCAATCCAGCCCAGGATCAATTGCCCCCGTCCGTCGAAAACCGCACGAGAGGAGGGAGGGGCGGAGGAGGAGCCAATGACTTCCACGACCGTGGCTAGGGCATAGGGTATTCGCTCGTCGCCGAATTGCCTCAACAAATGCATGAAAGCCTTGTTCATCCTAGAAAAAGGAGTTGGACAGGAATCTACAGGATCAACAGGATGATGCGATGTATCGTAGGTGCGAATTCATTCGCACACAAGGCCCTGAATAGGCGAATGAATTCGCCCTTACCTCAAGCCCAACTGCCGGATTTAGGTTCATCGGCGCCGATCGGGGAGCTGCGAGGGCGCAATGGGATCAAGATCGGCGGGCGTATCGACGTCCCGATGGATGCCGGGATCAGCGCAGGGCAGGAGCAGCAACTGATTGGCGTGCCGGCTCAGGATGGACCTGGCGCCCTGATCGCCCTGGAGGCCGCATAGCTCGTCTCGAAAACCGGAACCAAACCCGACGGGATGGCCACGACGATGCTCGTGCACCGGGACAACCAGCGGCGATCCGGCCTTGAGCGACCTCGCCACCGAGCGCACCGTCGCGCTTTTGATCCAGGGCATGTCCGCGAGCGCCACTATCCAGGCATCGGCTTGGGCCGACGATCGAACCCCGAAGGCCAGGGTGGCCCCCATGCCCTTTTCGGCTTCCTCGAAAACGACGATCTCCGCCCCCGATTCGGCCAGGATGGTCGCGAGCGCGGGCTGGTCCGGCCGAACGATCGCAATGGCATGATCGACGTTTTCCTTGAGGGTTTTACAGGCTTGCCCGGCCATGCAGTTCGTGGGCGAGATGTCCCGAAGCAGCTTGTCCGCGCCAAAACGACGGCTGAAACCCGCCGCGAGCAATAATCCGACGAGGGTGGTCATGGCCGATGTCGGCATCCGAACGGGACAGTCTTTTTGCCCTAGAAGAGGGCGACCAATTGGAAAATCATGGACGTGGCCGAGGGATAGGCGCCGCCGTTAGTGTCGGGGATCCCGGGATTGGGCACATAGGAAAAGGTGGGTTGAAAGAAAATATCCCCAATCAGATGGGCCTGATAGTAGAACTGCGTCAGAATCTCCGTTGCCTGGGATCGGGGCGGGTTGTTGAGCCAGGACACGCCGATACCTAATCCCAGTGAGTCCTTGGGTCGATAGGGGATGACGCCGAAACCGGCCACGCCGCCGCCGACAAACTCGTTGACCATCATGGTTTGAGAGTTGTTGATGCCGTATTGCAGGTAGCCAAGAATCGCGCCGGCGCCATCCTCCCGGTGCAATGTCCAGAGACGATTGGTCGCGGTGGCGTAGATGCCTTGCGCTCCGCTTTCCAGATTATTGCCTGTCCCCAGCGTGCCGCTTTGACCCCAGCCGCCCACACCCACTTTCCCGGGGTAATCGCCAGCCCAGTATGTCCCCACCTCGCCGATGGTGAAGTAGTAGCTGTTGAAGGTCGGCCAGGCATGCGTGCCGGTTTGACGGCCCCTGGCCAGGCTGCCGTCATAAATGCCATAGTTGGCATAGGTACTGCTCGTCGGGTGGGCGGTAGCGGTGAGTCCCCAGGCGGAATTGTAGTAACCCGGCATGACCCCCAGGATGGACGGGTTGACATAAATGGGCGTGAACAACAGGCCGGTCACGGCTGCGATATAGGGTTTTTCATCGGGTATCGGCAAACGGCGGCTCACGTTGTTGAAGTCGAAGGTCGGGATGCTCTTGCCGACCCGGATGATGAATTTCTCTTCCAGAAAGGTCTGCCGCCACCAAAACTGGTAGAGCTCGCTGCGATTCAGCGGCGGGGTTTCGGTCAGGCCGTTATACCCCGTCAGGACACCGGCCCGGCCATTGCTGTCTTGTCCGTCGAACTGCAGGAACGTGGCGGCGAAGGAGCCGCCGGGAATTCCCGACAACTTGGCCATGTCGAGTTGCAGGTCGACTATGCCCATGCTGTTGAAGGAAGCGCTGCCCGGCAAGCGACCCGACATCTGGATATCGGCGTTGCCTATCCACAGCCCGCCCAAGCGCGCGCCGGTATCCTCCTCCAGACCCAGCCAGCGGCCCAGCGCCCCGGTTCCGGTCAGGACGTTCACGGCGGCCGGGTTTCCGGCGATGCCGCTTGGCCCGGAGGTATTACCGGCTTCCGAATGGCTGAGAGGGGGCGAAGGTTCCCGAGCGGGTAGTGTGGGCGAGATGGCCGGATTGGACTTTGCCGGCGGCGAGTCCTGGGTTTTTGCTGGTGAGACAGCCGAGCGCGGGTTGACGCGCTGCGAGGGCAGGGTGACGGATTCGGGCTCAGCCGGAGCTGAAGCGCAAGGGGTTAGCACGGCGACCAGCAGAAGCAGCCACCAGGCATGCCCGCTTATTGTTTCTGAATGGTTCATGGGATCCAGAGTGAAAATGGCCACCGACCGAAGGACCGCGATGGGACGGTCCTTCGATATCAGAGCTGTCAATCAACCGTTCACGACTTTCAGGGAGGCGCGGTTGCACTGGGCCAAGACATTCGGCAGATCCAGCGTCGTGATATGGCCATTCTTGACGATGTAGCGACCGTTGATCACCGTGTAATCGGCGGTGACCGGCGCGCAGAAGACGAGCGAAGCCACGGGATCGATCATGCTGCCGCCGGCGAAGCCGACACGGTTCAGGTCGACCGCGAAGAAATCGGCGCATTTGCCTGGTTCCAGTGACCCGATATCGTTCCGGCCCAATACCGCAGCCCCACCCAGGGTCGCTATTTCCAGCGCGTCGCGGGCGCTCAGCCACTGCTTCTTGTCAGTCGGTGGGCCGCCGGGGGTGTTTGCGAGATTCAGCCGCGCCAACAACATGGCCTGACGGGCCTCGCCCAGCAGGTGCGAGCCGTCGTTGCTGGAGGAACCATCGACGCCCAAGCCCACATTGACCCCCGCGTCGCGGTATTTCTTGACGGGGGCGATGCCGGAGGCCAGACGCATGTTCGAGCAAGGACAATGCGCGACGCCGCAGCCCGTTTTGGCGAACATGGAAATCTCCGCGTCGTTGATGTGCACCGAATGGGCGAACCAGACGTCGTGACCGACCCACCCGAATTTTTCCATCAATCCCGCCGGGCGCAGCTTGTACTTCTCCAGAGTGAAGCGTTCTTCGTCGGGCGACTCGGCCAGATGGGTATGCAAATTGACCTTGTACTGCCTGGCCATCTTGGCCGACTCGACCATGAGGTCATCCGTGACCGAGAACGGCGAGCAGGGCGCCAATACAATCCGTGTCATGGCGCCGGGTTTGTCGTCATGGTAGGTCTCGATGACGCGCCGGCAGTCCTTGAGAATGGCGGCTTCCTCTTCCACGCAGCTATCCGGCGGCAACCCACCCTTGGAGGCGCCCAGCGACATGCTGCCGCGCGAGGCGTGGAAGCGCACCCCGACCTCGGCGGCGGTGTGGATGGCGTCGTCGAGCGTGCAACCATTCGGGAATACATACTGATGGTCGAAGGCCGTGGTGCAGCCGGACAGCGCCAGCTCCGCCAAGCCCACTCGGATGGCCAGCTTGACATCGTCCGGCTGCATGCGCGCCCACATGGGATACAGCACCTTGAGCCAATTCCAGACATTGCCGTCCTGGGCGGCGGGCACCACGCGAGTCAGATGCTGGTAGAGATGGTGATGCGTGTTCACCAGCCCCGGCAGCAGGATGTGCCCTTTGAGATCCAACACGTCCTCGGCGGTTTTCGGCAGACTGCTGGTGGGCCCCACCTGCTTGATGATGCCGTCCTCGATATAGAGTCCTCCGTCGCTGATCTCGCGCCGGCCGGCATCCATGGTGACCACGACGGTTGCGTTCTTGACCAGCATGGTTTTGGGCCGCTTGGCGCCGGAAGCGGAGCCTGAGGTTTTTTTCGATTTGGGGGCGGCCTCCGCGCTGTCGATGCCCAGCGCAAGTCCCGCCGCAACAGTGGAACTGGTGGTCAGGAAGTCCCGTCGGGAGTATTGATTGGCCTTGCCCGCATCATCCAGGCCCTCATGCTCCCCGATTTCATGTCTGCTCATGCTTCATCGTCTCCCCATTGAGTCATGTCAATGCAACTTGTCGTCTAATAAGGTTCTGTCTGGATGATCTTGATATTATCTTGCAGGCCATACCTCCATCATTGGTAAATATTTTGGATGCGGTGGAAAAATACCTAATACTCGAAGGCGGTGTAAACCGGACTTTATCACACATTAACCCTCCATCGGCTTTGACGAAGGGCGGCAGGGCCGGGATTAGCCTTGACCATTCACAGCGTTGAACCGCCAGATCCCGACACGCAATGGGCATTCGCTCCGTCGCGCCTATCCTTGATAGGTGTCATGAGACGGAAGCCGGTTTGGACGAAGGCTATTCATGCCGAACAGGCGGTTGTCCCGCCGCGGGCGGCTTCAGGCTATTGGCGGTCAATTTGTCAAACCAGGCGCTCTTGCCGTCGATGGGCTCGACCATGCATCCAGGCGCCTTGTGGTCCGCGCAACAACGCGAGAGTTCGTCGACGCTCTGTTTGTAGATGGCCGCCCATTCCTCCGCTCCCTCGCTGCTGCCGGGAGGCATCCAGGTCAGGGACTGGGTCATCTTCGGGGGTTGATCGCCGAAAGTCGGTATTTTCCGGCTTCCACAGGTATTCAGCGAGCCGATGCGATGGCAGCCGGTGCAGGTATTTCCCCGTGTGTCGATGCTCATGGGTTTGGGCCAGGCCTTGAAGGGTCCGCCCACGTCGACGGAGTGATAACCATGCGGATCGGAGGGTAGCTGGGCGGTTTGGGCGATCCAGGGGGTATACATCCAGGGGTCGCTGTCATGACAGTAGATGCAGCCGTGATCCGCCACCTGCTTGGGCGTGGCCCATAAATCGCGGGCCGCTATCTGGCCTTTGGGGGGCGTTTCCTCGCTGGGGGGCGGAACCCGGCGCCCGTCGTCGCCTTGAGGGTTTCCGCCAAAATTCTTCGAGATCATGAAACAGGTGCTGCCCGTTATTTTGTTATGCATGATGATCTCGATCGAATCGAAGTGAGGGTCGTCCTTGGGGCGTATGAACATGCGTCGGCACAGACCGAGTATCTGGACGTCGTCGTCACGCAAGGTCTGAACGCGTGAATAGGGAACACATTGGCCCTGCGCGGATTTCGGGTATGGCAAATAGGCGGGTCTGTCGCACGCCATGTTGGGGCTGTATTCCGCGGGCTCTTTGCCGTCCACCGTGACTCTGACGATCTCTCCCGCTAGGCAGTTGAAGGGCGGCGCCTCCGCGATCAGCCTGGCGCAGTCCCTGCCATACTGGATCACATCATCCTGGTTGTTCTCATTTCCAAGGACAACAAGCGGCCACTGAAGCAGAAGGAACAAGGCTAGCCACAGGCTTGGGGATGGATTGGGCATGACCACTCCGGAAGGCATCGAGGTTCAGACGACCAGTCCGGGAGTCTCGAGGATGACCTCCCGTATCGCTTGGTAGTAACGAACATAGCCGGTGCATCGGCAAATGTGCTGTCCCACCGCTTCCGCTATCGCGGCATCGACAGCGGATCGCGGAATGGGGCTGCGCCTCAGCTTGTCCATCAGGCACAGGGAGGCCATCAGAAACCCCGGCGCCGAGTAGCCGCACTGAAAGGAAAAGTGCTTCAGAAAGGCTTTCTGCAGGGGATGCAATTGACCGTCGCCCTGGGCCAGCCCCTCCACTGTGGTAACGATTCTTCCATTGACGTCGGAGACGGGGGTCGTGCAAGTCCGGAGCGGTTCCATCCGCGCCCCGGGGACTCGTTGCACGGCGACAGTGCAGGCCCGGCAGACGGCGATGCCGCAACCGAATTTGGTGCCGGTCATGCCCAGGTCCTCGCGCAGGAAATCGTTCAGCTTCTGGTCCGGGCCCACGCCCCGCCGGACGATGGCCTGGTTGTTCAGGATGAATTCGAGATCGATCGTATCCATGTTCAGCCCCTCTTCTCGTCGAGCGCGGCTCTAACCATGTCGGGAGTGATCGGCAGATCACGGAAGCGCTTGCCGATAGCATGAAATACCGCATTGGCGATGGCCGGAGCCACGGGGCACAGCACTACCTCGGCGATACCCCGGGCCGGTGCGTCGGGGGACTCGGGCGGCAGTATGACCTTTTCGATGCGGCCGATGGCGCAGTCCTTGGCCAGGGCGACATGGTAGCGGTTGAGGTTCCAGCGTCCATTCGAGGGGCCATCCTCGAAGGGGGGCAAATCCTCCAGCAGGGCATGACCGACACCCATGGCGAAGGCGCCGTCCATTTGCCCCTCCACCAGCTCCCGCTGGAGAATTCGGCCGGGCGCCAGGTAATGAACACCCTCGGTGACGACGATCTCCCCCGTGCGCCGGTTGACCTGAACCCCGACCATACAAGCACTGGCGCCAATGGTTTGGCCATTCCCCTCCCAGATGCTTTCAACCGTGAACAGCAAGGGATTCTTACGCTCGATGATTTCATAATCCGGTTTCCCGCCTCGGCGCACGGCGAGGCCATCCACCGGCTTGCGCAGGGTCATGCCGTCGATGGTGTAATCGGCCTCGATCCAGCGGGCGCTGAAAAACGCATGGTTCATCACGGCCACCACATGCCCATCGGCATGGGCCCGCCGGGCGATTTCCGCCAGGCTCAGGGGCTTGAAACCCGGCGCGTGCAGCCGCGAATCGCGCCATTGGACGGCTTTGGCGTTCAGGTTGCCGGCCTTCGCGCCCCAGATCTTTTTCGCGGCCGGCAGCAGACCCGTTTCGAACAACACTTGAGCGGATTGCTCGACGCCATGCACCCAGCGCGAGGACGTCGTCGCCGCCTTGCTGGACATGAAGAGCAACGGGGTCCAGCGGGGGTTGTCGGGCTGAGCCTCGAAGGACTCCTCCATGTTCAGCGCCTTGAAAAGTTGTATCTCTCCGAGCACCACTTCATCCGCATTGACGCCGAGACTGCCGGCGGTGCACAGCGCCAGGGTGGTCGCCGAGCCATTGCCCATGTCGATGGCGTGGCTGGTGACCGTAATCCTGCCGTTCTCATCCATGGCCACGGCATTCAGGACCGCATCCGCGCCCGTGCCGTAGTTCTTCATGCTGACGGCAAAGCCCACCCCGAAAGCGACTTCCTCCGTGGCGTGGGAAACCTTGAGCTTTTCCCGGCTTTTCCAGAGCGCGTGGCCTTGCGCCTTCCGGCACAGCTCATCGAGCCCGGGCGGCGCCTTGGGCGCCCCCGTAACGATCGACCAGCCCGGATGGAGCAGATTGCGGCGGCGAAAATCGATCGGGTCCAGTTTGAGGGAATCGGCGACCTCGTCGACCATGGACTCGATCGCGAACGCGGTCATGGAGGCGCCATAGCCCCGCATCGATCCGGCCCCCGTCGAGCGGGTGTGCAGAGCCTGAGAAAGGATGTCCGCCAAGGGAAAATCGTAGCAACCCGTGACCATCATCCCCGCCACCTGGGCGACATAGACGCTGAGATTGATGCGCCCTCCTCCATTCAGCAGCGTATGGTTGCGGAGGGCCTTGAATTTTCCCTTCTGGTCCACCGCCACCGTCAGATCGATCTTGGCGGGATGCCGCTTGATTCCGCTCTGAAACTGCTCGAAGCGATCATAGAGAATCCGGACGGGACGATCGGAATAGGCGGCGGCCAGTGCTAGATAAAGGCAAAAAATGGAGGTGTCCCGCCCCCCGAAGCCGCCCCCCAGGTAGCAGGACGTGAAATCGACGGTCTTGACCTTGAATTTGCCGCCCGGATCTCCGAAGAGATCCGCGGCATTGTTCGCATCGTTCCGGGGCGACTGACTGCCGATGAGGAGGTGCAGGGTATCCGTGCCCTTGTCCAGCCAGGCCAGGCCGGACTCCGGCTCCATGAATAGAGGATCGATCAGTTGCGTGTTGTAGGTATGCTGGGTGACCCTCCAGCCTTCAGAATGCAATTTTGCATCGATCAGTTTGACTCCCTCCATGGCTTCGGCATTGCGCTGACCGGGCTGTTCCGGATGGACGGGACCCCCTTTGGTCTGCGCGAGCTTGACCCGCTGCTCGTAGGGTTCCGGGCCATCCCTGACGATGTGGATGAAGCTGGTCTCGGGCTGGTAAACGTAGGGATCGGCAGGCTTCAGCACAGCGCCGGATTTGACTGGCTCCAACTCGAACATCAGCTGGGAACGGGCCGCTTGCATAGCCTTTCGGTCATCAAAAAGGAGCAGGGCCACCGGTTGTCCCAGATGATCCGGAGCCTTGCCTTTGGGCACGAGATACATCCCCTCGGGAAAATCCGCCTTGGCGACGCCGATCCCGTCATTGGCCAGATCCTCGGCGGTCACGACACGAACGGGCTTCAGTTCATCCGGTAAGTCGGACAAGTCCAGCCCTTCAAAGGTGCGGTCGGTAAAGTTGGAGCGGAGGATGAAAACGTATCGCTCCTCTTGGGGCCAACCCGGCAGATCGCGAGCGCGAAAATCCCGTGCGTAGATTTTTTGTCCGGTGACTTTGGCAAAACCATCGATACGATAATTGGCCTTGCCGGGAGAGCCTTTCCAGTCCTGGGGCCTGTCCAGGTTGGCGGCCCAGGCTTCCTGCCCGAAAAGTTCAATTCTGGAAAAGACCAGCACGGCACCGGTCGTGGCCGTGGTCTTTAGGAATTCCCGCCTTGTTTGTGTCATGGGGGCCCACCAGAGGATGAAATGGTATAGGGGCAGACTCACATATAGTTAAGATTGTTTTTCAAATAAAAACAAGAAAATTTTGCTCCCTATTTGAGGGTAAACAAACCGAATGGAGTCGCGGCATGTCGTCTCTTCGGTTGCATGCCAGCCTTGGGGTGGCGAGATGAGACGACGCCGTGATTACGGGAGACCCGGCCGACGCGCTTCGAATTCGAAGAAGCGTATGGAGTCATAGGCGGGTGCGGCGATTGACGCAGGAAGATACGGATTCGACCAAGCCTTCATCCTAGAAAAAGCAGTTGGACAGGAATCTACAGGATCAACAGGATGATGCGATTTATCGTAGGTGCGAATTCATTCGCACACAAAGCCCTGAATAGGCGAATGAATTCGCCCGATCATCAAGCCCAACTGCCGGATTTAGGTTCATACGACCGCGATTGACAATCTCAAGGCCGGCAAATTCGGCGCCGGCGGTTGACTCCGTGAGCCGGGACGGCGGTGACGTGGCTTTCGAAATGTCTTCAGGGAAAGAACCGACAGTTGGGGGAATCTCGCCAATGATTTTTGCTTCGTCATCAGTCCCGAGGGTTGCGTTTGTGCATGCGCCGCTGGATGGCCCGGCCAGCGGCGGCACCCGTTATAACCGGAAGATACTGCGGGAAGCCGCGCGGGCGGGGCGGCCACTGCTTTCGCTGCCCTGGAGCGGAGACGCGAGCGAGCCTCCGGCGCTTGGGACGATGCCTTTGGACGCCGTCCTCTGGGATAGTCTGTTCCTGCCCTGGCTGGCGGACCCAACGGCATGGCGAACCGAGGTTCGGCACGGGCTGCTGGCGCACTATCTCCCGTTCGAGAATCCGCTCTTGCATGCAGCGGAGCGACGCGCATGGCACAGCCGATTCCAGCGGGTGGCCGGTCGCATGTCGTTTTTCATCGCCACGGGTAGGGGCGTTTCTCGCCGTTTGGCGCAGGATTTACCCGGCATCCCCGTTACCCTGGCCGAGCCGGGCGTCGATCCCGAATTTCACGCGGCCGATTGGCCTATCCCCCACCGGCGGGCAGTCGATCCGGTCAGGCTGATCACGGTCGCCAACCTCCTGCCCGCCAAGCGGCCGTTGGAGTTGCTGGAGCTGCTGGCCGCCGGCGACGCCGATTGGCGCTGGCTGGTGGTGGGCGAGGTTGGTCTGGATCCGAACTATGCCGGCCGCTTTCGGGATTGCGTCGAGAGCCTGGGTTTGAGCGATCGCGTCGCCTTGGACGGTAGTCCCATGACGACGCCCGAACTGGCGCGGGCATTGGCCGCTTCCGATATTTTCCTCAACTACAGCGCCTATGAGTCATACGGCATGGCGCTGGCCGAAGCCGCCGCCATCGGTTTGCCCATCGTCACGACCCGAGTGGGCGAAGCCGCGCGGCTGGTGGAGGATGGCGTCACGGGCCGCGTCATCGGCGTGAACCGCCCCGACGAGTTCCGCCGGGCGCTGGAGGGCCTCATCCGCGACCGGGACCTGCGTCGTCGTTGCCACGCCATCGCCCGCTCCAGGCTGCCTCGCGCCTGGCCCGATACCTTCGCGCGTATTTCGCGATATCTGTTCAGCGAGATGCCGGCGGGCGCCGCGCCAGTTCCCGGACAGCGTCGCCCGTCGCCACGGCATTCGGCTCCCAATCAAGAATCATGCTCGGAAACGCCGGGACAGGCAGGGCATTCACCGTCGCGAACGACTCATGAGAAGCCTGCCGGTCCGTGCAAAGGCGATGGTGAGTAGGCCACAGATTCGGCGGGCCGGGGTTCCGGGCTTTGCCGGTGCGGAGGTCCTGGCGGGTCATGGAAGAAAATAGGATAGCCCCCCCGAATTGTGCTCCGCGTGGCGCGGAGAACAATTCGGGTCAGTCTTGTGGAGAGACGGGTGAAGCGGTCACCAGAGCGCAAAACCGTTCCTCATTTCAGGTCATGCCTGAAACTCGGGCGGGAGTGTGTGGAACAGGCTGTAGGGTTTTAATTCCCCCCGGTCGACCAAGTCATCCAGCTCATGCACGACCTGCCGGTGCTCGCTGTCCAGTTCGTCGTACAGTTCTCGCAGATGGTCGCGGCGGCGCTTGATCTCGAAAGCCATGACGGCCAGGCACTGAAGGGTTCTTCTTGTGTGATGTCATCGCCGAGCATGAAAAAGGCCGAATGGGAGGCATCTCGTTATTTATTTAATTTTGTCATGCGAAACAATGCGTAATTCCTATTTAAGGATAATGTACGCGACTCTCACGGCTATTTCATGCGGCTTTGATGGGGGAGAAAATCAACAACCCATTAAATATATCCGTTCGCTGATCGGCGATTCCGTCTGAAACGCACCATAAAGCGGCATCTTCGCGGCTTTGCGTTATCCGGCCCGGGCAGCCTTGGTGGCCGGGCCGGATAACGCTTAACCCTTTCGGTAGGAAGGCAAGCCCTTATTTGTTGGAGATTTCCTGGCGGGCAGCGGGATGCCGTTCACCATCGATGGATTGCCCCTAGCGCGAAGTAGCTTGGGGCCTCAACGATGGTGCGAGCCTTGCATGAAAGACATATGGTTTTTTTCACTCTTTAAATGAAGCGCCATGACTCATCGCCTGGTTACCGCCTCTCTTCCCGCCGCCGCCATCGGCACCCACTGTGGTTATCGCTTCGTGGGCGATACCGTCGAACTGAACGCCGATATCCAATGCTATTCCGCCGCCCATGCCGGACTGGACTGGGCCTTGCAGCTCTGGGCCGATGATGCGATCAAGATTGCCGAATTGCCCTTGGGTCAGCTTTTTCCCGACAATCAAGGCAAGGTCGAAGTAGACGGCTCGACCACGGCCATGCTGCCGGCTGGCGGTTCGTATCACGCATTGTCTTTGAGGCTGGTGGCGGGCTTCAATGGGGTGTATGACTGCCTGCATGACCAGCGGAACTTCGATGTGCTGCAGGGCTTTCAGCAACCTCGATTGAAGGATCCCGTGGCATGCCGCCTGGTTGGGGACGAGCTGGTTCTCGACATCGCCGCCATCGAAAATCCGCGCGATGCCGACAACCTCAGCGGCACCCTTGTGCTTGAACTGTGGTCGCTCGCCAGCCCTTACTTCGGCGGGGCGTGGGTCGGCACCCAGATCGCCAGCATGGTCATCGGCTGCCTGCATGGACAAACCGATTGGACCGATTGCCATTACACGGAGCATGTCGAACCTTTTCCGGAAGATGGCGACTTGACGCTCATGCTGCGGGAATGGACCGAAACCGGCTATGTGACCCGCGACTACCGTTCCTTGCCTTGCCCGCGGGTGGCGGCTCCAATGGAGAGTGTCGCGGACCAGCCCGCCGCCGAAGCCCCGCCGGCCATCAATTCGGAGGATATAGCCAAAGCGAAATCCTCCTCGGAAGACCAGATTTCGGTCAATCGGGCCAGCGTCGAGGAAATCTGCGGCCGGAAAGGCATCAGCCGCAACGTGGCACGGGCCATCGTGGAGTCCAGGCCCTTCGAGTCCTTCGATGATCTTCTCCGCGTCAAGGGTATCGGACCCAAACTGCTGGAAAAAGTGCGTCAATGGTTTCGGTTGTGAAACCCGCCGAGGGCGGAAACAGCGTCGGAATGCCGAAAGGCGCATGGGTGGAGGCTAAAACGGCAAGATGGATAACGCGAGAGCGGGGCATCTTGCCCGCCCATGAAGCGGCAGGGCTAACGGCGCCCCATGCCGGGGCCGGGGCCTGCCTCAGCCGCCGTTACTGGATGTCTGGTTGAACTGGCAAGCGATCAGCGTCCATTCCCCGAGAGTCTGCTCGACTCGGGCATTGACGGTGCCTGGGGGGAATGCGCCGGAAGCATCGCGCTCGCCGGCGGCCGTATCCAGCAACAGGGCCAGGGCTTCATCGACCGTGCTGACCGCATGGATCCGAAAGTCGCCATTGGCGGCTTGCTGGACGAGGTCTTCACGCAACATGAGGTGCGGTACATTGGCGCGGGGAATGATGACTCCCTGCTGGCCACTGAGCCCGGCCTGCGCGCAAACATCGAAAAAACCCTCGATTTTCTCGTTGACTCCGCCAATGGGCTGCACCCGGCCCAGTTGATTGACGGAACCCGTTACGGCCAGATCCTGGCGAACCGGCAGGCTGGACAGGGACGACAGGAGCGCGCAGAGTTCCGCCAGCGAGGCGCTGTCCCCTTCCACTTCACCATACGATTGTTCGAATACCAGGCTGGCCGCCAGGGTCAGCGGCTGTCGGCGGGCGTAACGCGACGCCAGGAAAGCCGAGAGGATCATCACTCCCTTGCTGTGCAGGGAGCCGCCCAGTTCGGTTTCGCGCTCGATGTCGACGATCTTCCCGCTTCCCAGCCGGGTTGTCGCGGTGATGCGCACCGGGTGGCCGAAACGGTACTCACCCAGGGCGACGACCGAGAGGCCGTTGACCTGGCCGATGGCTCGTCCTTGGGTGTCGATGAGCAGGGTTCCGCGCCGGATTTCTTCCTGGATCGCGTCCCGTATCCGGCTGGCTCGGCGGATTTGGCGATCGATGGCCGTTTGGATGTCGTCCCGGACGATGGTCGCATGGCCGGCTTCGCCGGCCCAGTGATCGGCTTCCTTGAGGAGGTCGGCCAGGGGACCTAGATGAGTGCCCAGCTTTTCGGCGTCCTCGACCACTCGGGAAGTTTGCTCGATGACCCGCATGACGGCTTCCCGGTCCAGTGGCCGCAGACCATTCCGGCGAGCGAGACTCGCGATACATCGAGCAAGCTGAAGGCTGCCTTCGCGGTCGCGCGTCACCGTGTCGTCGAAATCCGCCGGCACCTTGAACAGCGCCCTGAATTCCGGGTCGAGGTGACACAATAGGTAGTACAGCAGACGGTCGCCGATCAGGACGATCTTTAATCGCAGCGGGATGGGTTCGGGTTCCAGCGCGGTCGTGCTGATCAGGCTGAGGGTTCGCTCCAGGGGCTCGATGCGGATTTCGCCGGACTGTAGCGCGCGCTTGAGGGTATCCCAGGCGAATGGCTGGGTAAGCAGCTTGAGCGCATCCAGCACCAGATAGCCGCCGTTGGCTCGGTGCAGGGAGCCGGCGCGAATCCGCGTGAAATCGGTGACCAGGGTGCCCAGATGCGCCTGATGTTCCACCCGGCCGACCAGGTTGGCGTGGTGCGGCAGGCTCTCGAAGACGAGGGGCGCGCCCTGGGTTTCGCCGTTGTCGACCAGCAGGTTGATGCGATAGTGTTGATAGCGGTTGATCGACGGAATCTGCCCGAGCAATGCCGCCATGCCTTCCTCTTCCCGGGGCAGGAATTCGTCGGCGCGTTCGATCATCATCAGCCTCAGGGCATCCAGGTGCTGAATGATCACGGGCACGGATTGGTAGGTCGGCTTCAGTGCGTCGGTATGCTGCGTAATGAGGTGCGCGGCCGTGGCCTGCTTCAGATCCTGCAGCCGCTGTCGGGTCTCGCGCCGCCAGGCGGGAAATTGCTGCAGGAGTCTTTGCAATCGCTCATGAAATTCGCCGATGGCTGCCTGCATGGCCCTCCGGCGTTCCTCCGGCAATTGGTGAAAAGCGTCCGGGCTCATGACCTCGGTATTTTCATCGAGCGGCGCGAAGGCGAATCCGCTGGGAGTTTCGATCAGGGCGATCTGTTGCTGTCGCGCTTCGATACGTAAGTCATTGATGGCGGCGGCTTCGCGATTCTTGCCGGCATCCTCTATGGCCTCGGCCCGCGACCGGTAATCCTCCTGCTCGTAAGCGGCCGGGACCTCCGCGCAAAGGATCGCGATGAGGCGATCGATATCCCCGGACAGGCGCTTACCCCAGCCGGGGGGGAGACGCATGGTTCTGGGTTTGGCGGGGTCTGCGAAGTTATTGACATAGCACCAGTCATCCGGCGCGGGATGGAGTAACGCCTCGCGGCCGACGATTTCGCGTATGGCGGTCGTCTTGCCCAGTCCGGCTGGACCCAGGGCAAAGATGTTAAAGCCCGCGCGGGTCATTTTCAGACCAAAGCGCAGGGCTTCCAGCGCCCGGGACTGACCCATGGCAAGGTCGATATCGGGAAGTTCCGCCGTGTCGACGAACGGAAAATCGGCGGGATCGCAGTGCCTGTAGAGTTGCTCTGGAGGTAGCGGGGAGGGATATCCGGTCATGGCGGTAGTGTCCGGGTGTCCGCCATTTAGGCAGGGTTACGCGAAAAATTTTCGCAGGGTGGACTCGATCAGGGTCCACGGCATGATGAACGGCTTTTTGGAAATCTTGACGCAGAGTGTGTCCTCTAGGATCAGATAGCTCCCTTCTATGCCGTGTCCCGTGAAGCGCCCTGTTTGACCATCGCCATCGAATAGGACGCCATTGTCGCGGGCAACCGTCCTGGCATGGGCGATGACCTTGCTGGGGTCTGATTTCAGTTTGACTTCAAAAGATTTGCTCATGGCGGCCAATTCGATCTGTGATTCGCTGTGCGGCGCATCTTATACGAATTGACGGCGAAATGCGGAGTTCGGGGCCATTGGGCGCATGCCCAGGGAAACGGGGGCGGATGAGGGCGCCGGACATGAAGAAGGCGGCCGGGCGCCGCCTTCTTCAGTTTTGGCCGAAAGTTCGGGATCAGTCCGCCATCGACTGCTTGAGGCGCTTCATGGCGGAGTTTTCAAGCTGCCGGATGCGCTCCGCGGAGACGTTGTAACGAGCCGCCAGATCATGCAAGGTCAATTTTTGCTCGCCGAGCCAGCGGCTCCTGACGATGTCGCGGCTACGGTCATCGAGTTGCGCGATGGCCCGTTTGAGCCTCTGCCGCTCATTACGCTCCCAGTCGTACTCTTCCAGCAAATCGGCGGGATCGGCATTGGCCTGTTTCAGGTAGTGAACCGGGGCCGCCAGATCCTTCTCGCCATCCTCGTTATCGTCCGCGGCGTCAAAGGCCATGTCCTGACTGCTCAGGCGGCCTTCCATCTCGTAAACGGCGTCGATGTCCACGCCCAGTTCCCCCGCGACGGTATTGGCCTCTTCATGATTCAGCCAGCCTAGACGGTCCTTGTGCTTGCGCAGATTGAAGAACAACTTGCGCTGCGCCTTGGTGGTCGCCACCTTCACGATGCGCCAGTTCTGGATGATGTACTCATGGATTTCCGCCTTGATCCAGTGCACCGCGAAAGAAACGAGGCGAACGCCGACTTCCGGGTCGAAACGCTTGACCGCCTTCATCAGACCGATATTGCCTTCCTGAATCAGGTCCGGCAGCGGCAAGCCGTAGCCCATGTAGCCACGCGCGACGTGTGCCACAAACCGCAAATTGGCCAGCACCAGTTGGCGCGCCGCGTCGAGATCGCCCTCTTGCCGTAGGCGCACGGCCAGAGCGTGCTCTTCTTCGGCTTCCAGTCGAGGCAACCGGCTGATGGCGGCCATGTAGTCGTCTATGGAACCGAGCGATAGATTCGGCGGCAGGGCAAGTGCTTGAGTCATGTAATTCCCCCCAGGTTGGAATGTCTCTAACTATGTTAGCACTCTCAGACAGCGAGTGCTAACGGCGGTTCACTTCGTGAGAGTCGGGTAGGCCGATCGGGTGGTTTCAAGCTAGCCGGATCTCAAGGTCCACGCCGTCGGGTCGGTTTCAGCCATACCGGGCTTGCGGTTGGCGACGCCGCAAAAAAAATCGTCATACCAGCCCCTCCAACGACGATTCAAACGGGCATTCCCAATGGGGGCGGGGTGAATGTGGAACGTGGGGCGAAAGGCCCCTAATCGGCGTCGATCCGGCGCAAAAAGTGGGCGACTACGATCCAGGCCCCGCTGACCCCCAGCAGCATCGCGATGGCAAGCAGGGTGAAGGTGTCGCCGGCGCCGAGGAAGGACAACCGGTAGGGGCTGCCATACAACTCCGCCAGGCGATTCACGGGATCCTGAACGCCCAGAATCAGCAGGTTGGCCACAACCCAAGCCAAGGCCGCGCCAAGGATGGCGTACCAGAAGCCGGAGTGGATGAAGGGGCGGCGGATGAAGTGGTTGGTGGCGCCGAGCATCTTGGCGACGGCGATTTCCTCATGGCGGTTCTGCAGTTCCAGCCGGATGGTATTGCCGACGATGAACAGAACGCCGAATCCCAACAGAATGCTGAACGCCATGACCGTGCGCTCGGCGATGGCCAGCAGGGCTTGCAGTTTTTGCAGCCATTCATTGTCGAATTGGACGAGATCCGCTTCGGGCAGGGTCTTTAGTTCCACCAGCAGCCGCGAGACCGACTCGGGATCGGTCGCGGCGGGCTTGACGATGATGACCGCCGGCAAGGGATTGCTGCCCAGCGCGGCGAGAGCATCGCCAAAGCCGCTGTAGGCGCCCAACTCGCGCAGACCTTCTTCCTTGGTCATCAGCTTGGCGCCCATCAGAGCCGGGTTCTTCTTCAGTTTTTCGGTCAGCACTCGGCCCACGTCGTTGCCGAGTTCCGGTTTCAGGAACAGGGAGATCTGGCTCGTCGTTTCCAGCGCCTCGATGGGGTGCCGCGCATTCTGGATCAGGGCATGGAAACTGACCGGCAAAGCCAATGCGATCGCCACGACGAGGATGGTCAGCGTGCTGGCCACGGGTGTCTGCCAGATACGTCCGAAACTTTGCTCCAGGGAATCCTTCTGGATACTCAAGTAGGCTTTGAAGCGATCGACAAGACGGGTATCGGCCCGCAGGGGCAGGCGGAACAGGCGCTGACGAAAAACGGATTTACGCTTGAACGCCATGGTTCAACTCAACCCAAGCAGTCGTCCCTGTTCCAGCCTCAAGGTGCGGCGACCGAAACGCCGAACCAGGTCAGGGTCGTGGCTGGCGATCAAGAGGGTGACGCCGACCTCGTTGAACTCGCGGAACATGCGCATGATTTCCTCGGCCAGTTCGCGATCCAGATTGCCGGTCGGTTCGTCAGCCAGAATCAACGGCGGTTTGTGCACAATGGCTCTGGCGATGCCGACCCGCTGCTTTTCGCCTCCGGACAGCGCCGGCGGGAAACATTTTTCCTTGCGCAGCAAACCAACCTTGTCCAGCGCGGCGCGTACCCGTCGCCCGATATCCTGGGGGTTGTGCCCGGTGATGAGCAAGGGCAAGGCGACATTGTCGAATAGGGTGCGGTCGTTGAGCAGCCGATAATCCTGAAAGATCAGGCCCAGTTTGCGCCGCAGGTAAGGAATGCGCCGCGCCGGCAGCGCATGGATGGGAACGTCATCGATCATGATTTCACCGCGCGTGGGGCGCTCGATGGCCGGGATGAGCCGCAGCAGGGTGCTCTTGCCGGCGCCCGAGTGTCCTGTAAGGAAGGCCATCTCCCCGCGTTCGATGACAAAGCTCACATCGGATAGCGCTTCTCCGCTTTCCGGATACCGTTTGGTGACGTGCTTGAATACTATGATTGACATGTAGACGAATAACGGGCCGAACCATTCACGGTCCGGGATAAGGGCCGGCGGGAGGACATAGTCTCGCATGGTATCCATTCATCGCGGAGCTTGGGAGAGCGAACGGAATGCTTGGGACAATTCGGGCCGCCCCGTACAATGGCCCGCCAGCCATTCCACTCAGCGCCCAATGCCTTGAACGCTCTTCGCAAGCTAGCTTCACAAACCGTCATTTACGGCCTCAGCAGCATCATCGGCCGGTTTCTCAACTACCTGCTGGTTCCGCTGTATACCTACACCTTCGCGGCGACGGACTATGGGGTCGTGTCCGAATTCTATGCCTATGCCGGTTTTTTTGCCGTGTTGCTGACCTTGGGTCTGGAAACAGGCTACTTCCGCTTCCGCAACCGGGACGGCATCCCGGCGGGGACCGCCTATCCCGCCGCATTGAGCGTGCTGCTGCTGGCGAATCTCGCCTGGGTGATGGCCATCATCGTCTACCGGCAACCGCTGGCCGACTTGCTGCGCTATCCGGACCATCCGGAGTACCTGGCCTGGTTCGGGCTGATCCTGGCCATGGACGCGATCTCCGCGCTGCCGTTCGCGCGGCTCCGGGCGGAGGAGCGAGCCTGGCGCTTCGCCGGCATCAAGATCGCGGAAATCCTCTTTGCCATCGGCTTCAATCTCTTGTTCCTGCTGGGCTGGCCGAAAATCGCCGCGCTGTGGCCAGAGTCCCCCATCGCCAGGCTTTACGATCCGGCGATCGGTGTCGGCTATATCTTCCTGGCGAATCTCATCGCCAGCGCCTTCAAGCTACTGCTGCTCACCCCGCAATTCCGGGGCGTTCGCTACCGCGCCGGGCTCCGGGTGATAAAACCCCTGCTGGCCTACTCGCTGCCGATGGTCGTCATCGGCTTTGCCGGCGTCATCAACGAGATGTTGGATCGGGCGATTCTCAAATACCTGCTGCCGTACGACCTCAAGGAAAATCTCCGGATCCTCGGCATTTATGGCGCCTGCTACAAGCTATCGATCCTGATGACCCTGTTCGTGCAGGCCTTCCGCTACGCCGGGGAGCCGTTCTTCTTCGCCTACGCCGGCCGCGCCGACGCCCAGCGCGCCTATGCGCTGGTCATGCGCTATTTCGTCATCTTCTGCGTCTTCATCTTTCTGCTGGTCACGCTGTTCCTGGATGTCTTCAAGTATTTTATCGGCGCCGAGTACCGGGAGGGACTGGACGTGGTGCCGATCCTGCTGATGGCGAACCTGTTCCTCGGCGTCTACGTCAACCTCTCCGTCTGGTACAAGCTGACCGATCGCACCGGCATGGGCGCCTGGGTATCCCTGATCGCGGCCTTCATGACCATCGGTCTCAACTTCTGGTGGATTCCGCTGATCGGCTACCGGGGCGCGGCCTGGGCGCATCTGGCCTGCTACGGCGGCATGGCGGTGGCGTCCTGGCTGCTGGGCCGCCGCTTCTACCCGGTGCCGTATCCGGTGTTCCGTATCCTGTTTTATATACTGCTGGGCGTGGGACTTTACTGTGCCGATCGCGAGTTCGTAGAGTTCTGCGGCTGGAACGCCTGGCAGACCGGCATGGCTCTCATGGGAGCCTATCTGATCGTGGTGGCTGTGGCGGATCTCTGGCCACTCCTGCGCCGGCGGACGTTAGCGGCTTAGGGAGAAAAGCGTAGGATATTGAATTCGGGTGTTGTCGCGCCGAGCAAAGCTCGGCATTTCTTGCAGGGTGCAAGTCCCTGTCGGGAGAATCTCCGTAAGGAGATTCTGTAAGGGCTAGCCACCCACCCGTATCGAGCCTTGGGCCTATGGCGGAGTTTGGGAGATACCCAAGCGAACAAGATAGGTTAAGCGTAGGCAGAGAATCCCATAGGCCGTAGGGGTGACGCGCGCCCGGAAGTGCTGGTACAGCTTCGAGATGAGTTTGTTGCGGACGCCGAGGGTTTTAACGCATACCGAAGGCAACACGAGAGATACCCGAAATGGCGAGGGTATCGAAGGTCCGCCGGAGTCCTCAGGCCGTGGCATGTGGGAAGAGCAATGCCGGAGAACTCGGGAAGCCCCAGAGGTTCCCACCGTGGGGACAGCACGGGAAGGATAAGCCGCCATTGAGGCACGGAAGGGGCAACCCGGATACGGAACTCAGCGGAAATCCGACCCCCGTGGGGACGATGAAACCATGATATACAGGTATTGAGGCACGAAATGGGGAAACCCCGGAACATCGCTAACCTGGAATCTACCGTACCATCGGAGAACCACGCACCGGGCAGGCCGGAGACGGCCGCACGCCCTTGGGGTGTCTTATCGGGCCTAGTACTCGGAGCACGGGAAAGCCGTGTACAGGGGGAAGGACCCGACGGAAGTACGCAGCCTGCAAAGGAAACCCGTGCCGGACAGGTCGGGTCGGATCACCACGGGCCAACCTCACTGCGGGGAATAGCGGATCGAGCAAAACACAGCAAAGACCATCGCTTTCAGAATCTGAACCGATGCCTGAGCGCCGAGTTTCTACGGGAATGCTGGCAAGACCTGAACAAGGCCGCCGCCAGCGGAGTGGACGGAATCACGGCGGCGCAATATGAGGCAAACCTGGAATCCAACCTCCAGGATTTGGCGAAGAGACTGGAAAACGGAAGTTATCGGGCCAAACTGATTAGGCGGTGCTACATCCCCAAGGAGAATGGGAAGGAAAGGCCGTTAGGGATACCGGCATTGGAAGATAAACTCGTGCAACTGGCGTGTGCCAAGCTGCTCGGCGCCATCTTCGAGGAAGACTTCCTGGCGTTCAGTTACGGGTATCGGCCCGGACGTGGCGCGAAGGAGGCGGTCGCCGACCTGACCTTCAACCTACAGTAGGGGAGTCACGGGCATATCGTGGAGGCCGACATTCAAGGCTTCTTCGATCATATCGACCATGACTGGCTGCTGAAAATGCTGGAGCAAAGGATTGATGATCGCGCCTTTCTGAACTTGATTCGCAAATGGCTGAAAGCGGGAATCCTCGACACGGATGGCACAATACTGCACCCGGAAATGGGTACGCCCCAGGGAGGGATTATCTCGCCGGTTCTCGCCAACGTATACCTGCACTACGCCCTAGACCTGTGGTTTGAAAAGGCAGTGAGGAAATCGCGGCGCGGGGAAGCCATGATGTGCCGCTACGCGGATGATTTCGTCTGTGCGTTCCGCTACCAGGAAGACGCGGAATACTTTAATCAGGCACTACCCGAACGGCTTGGAAAATTCGGACTGGAAGTCGCGCCGGAGAAAACCAAAATCATCCGGTTCAGCCGCTTTCATCCGGGCATGAAACGCCGGTTCGCCTTTCTCGGATTCGAGTTCTACTGGTATCCGGATCGGCAGGGAACCCCACGGGTCAAGCGCCGCACGGCGAGAAAGAAACTGCTGAGCGCCTGTCGGCGAATCAAGGAATGGATCAGGGAAAACCGCCATCTGCCGGGACGGCAATTCATCAAGGAACTGAACCGGCGATTGCAAGGGCATTACCAGTATTATGGACTCCGAGGGAACAGCGAATCCATCTACCGTTTCTATCGGTGGGCCAAGGAATGTGCATTCAAATGGCTCAATCGACGAGGCGGGAAGAAGAGTAGCTTCACCTGGGAAGCGTTCACGCAAGCGCTGGAACGTTTGGGTATAGCTCGCCCTACCATCACCGAACCCAAGCGACAGCACAGGGTATTTGCATAATGATTTGAGCTATAGTCAAATCTGGTGTATGGCCGTCCTGAATCAGGCGGCGGTCTGCTGCTCTTCTACGAACTCGCTGGGTGTCTGATCGGTGACCCGCAAGCCATCCACAAAGCGTATGCCTTGCACCAC
>Ga0233420_10000131_pt1 | contig 34024 bp, 48 predicted proteins | sample Watercolumn_Mata_4_FD_183009 | JGI IMG/M metagenome (GOLD analysis project Ga0233420, IMG submission 183009) | Freshwater microbial communities from Lake Matano, South Sulawesi, Indonesia - Watercolumn_Matano_2014_102_MG | ecosystem: Environmental > Aquatic > Freshwater > Lake | place...
ACAGGAAATGGTTTCTTGCAGTAAGGACAAATAATCTGGTCATTCATATTATTTGGTGAGTAGATGGAGGAACCAGTTAACTATTGATAAAACAAAACTGAAAAGAACTGCCCACCAGAAATTTTCCACAGAGAATCCGGGAACAACTTTTGTTACCAAAAGAATCATTAACCCGTTGAGAATGAAATTGAAAAGTCCAAGAGTAAGAATGGTTATTGGCAACGCGATGATGGAAAGAATTGGTTTGATAAGGGCGTTAACGATTCCCAAAACAATTGAAACAATGACCGCGGTCAAAAAACTCTCAACACGAACGCCTTCAAGTATATATGCAGCAACAAAAACCGCGAAGCCGTTGATAAGAAGATGTATCAAAAAACGCATAATAGTAGAATTATATCGTAACTCAATCTTTTATTCACTCACCTTATAGACCAAGTCCCCCTCTTTAACCGGCTGATCGACGTGAAGTCCGATTTCCTGATCTTTATGCGCGTCTTCAAGTTTTTCGTGTTCTATCTGCATCGAACCGACTTCTTGAGTAAACTCATTTCCGTGGCCGACGACTTTAATCGTATCACCTACTTTTAAATTTCCTATCAACTCCACAACGGCTACACTAATTTTGTCGTAATAATGAGTTACTTTCCCAACCTGTGCATCTGCCATACTGCTCACCGCCCTTCTCTTATTATTGTATATCTTTTATTTTTCAATTGCTAAAGAACTTGTTTTCAGCTCTTTTTCAGTTTACGGGATATATAGAAATCGTAAAACGAAATGTCGTATTCTGTCATTCCCGCGAAAGCGGGAATCCAGAAAATTAAAATGACAAACTTAATCCTTTTTCCTCATCCATTCGCGCACCACAAGAATGAGAGCGAGTCCAAGAATAAAAAATGCGGCAATTGCCAAATATATATTGGGTTGTTCCATAATTATCTTTTCCTAATTATTAAAAAATATGCCAATAAAGCGAGTATTCCGCTCACTAGTCCGCCGAAAAGATAAACATTGGTGATATTCCAATCAATCATGTTTTTATATTTTTTACAAAAGATAAAGCAATAATAAAGAAAATAATTGCTGCTATTAATGATACTAAGAAATTAATCCAAATGAAAGAATGCGAAAATAAAGGTGCAACAATTCCTGCGGCAAACCATGTTACCGAAATATTTCCAAAAACTTCTGCGGCTGTTTTTAACTGACCTCTAGAAAAAGGAGTCATAGACTCAATCTAGCATCCAAAATATCAATGTCAATGGACTATATGCTACAAATGCTACGATTTAGATGGTTGGAGTGGGAAATATCACTTCTAAACAACTGCCGCGGCAGACACCGCAACAAAAATGCCGATACTGTTATGCAAATACTTTTGCCAATAGCCAAAACAGAACTCCCGCCAGTCCCCATAACGGCAGAGAAAGAAGACTCGTATATCCGTTAATAGAATACCGATGATACGTCCAAAGCCGTTGGCCTACTATCTGATGGTAAAAAAAGCCAATGAGCCATTCGAGGAGTGTTCCAACTAAAGAGAAAATAATAAATATGTTGAATAAATGAGTTCCTGCGCTTTGAGTAATTACAAATACTGCTAATATCGGAAAAAGTAATAAATAGACGTATCTACTTAGTGAAAAATGATGTTCTTTAAATTTCTTCTTTGTAATACGGAAGTATAGTTTTTGAGCTATCTCTTCCAGAATAACTCCGCTGAGAATGAGAAAGAAATAGATATATAGATTATCTCGAACCCCCATATAAAGAGTATAGCATAGGTTAATTTCATAGCTTTTTTTCTACAGCTCAATTATAATAACGAATATGAAACTAAAAGATATATATATGACAGTTTGTATCTGGTCTGACGATTACGATAAACTTGCCAAGTGGTATGAAAATGTATTGAACCTGCCTGTCCGCGAACGTCTTAGTTATCCTGATGACACCGGTGTTGATTTCAATTTCGGCAAAAACTATTTATATATTGGCAGACACGACAAAATCAAAGGAAAAAGTAAAGATCCATACAGAGTTATGACTGGATTTAATGTCAAAAGCGTCACCAAAACTTATGAGGAATTGAAAAAGAAAAAAGTTAAAATTATAGCTAAACCTTTTCTTTCTCCTCCGGGCGACTGTTGGTGTATGACGATTGCAGATCCTGAAGGAAATATTCTGCAGTTTTTTGGAGGAAAATAATTTATTTCTACGTATTTAAATATCTTCCTAATTTAAACCTTATCAAAATAATAAGTATTAATCCTGCCAAAAAAAGATATAAAGGAAATCCATAATGTTTGAAGCCCCAAACCGAAATAGTTAACAATCTTACGCCTCCATTTATCATCTGTTCTTCTTGTTATAATTAGCTAATGGATATATTCACGACAATTCTATTGCTTTTTGTAAGCATTATTGCGATAGGGAAAGGATCAGATTGGCTTACCGATTCATTAATCCCAGTTGCAAGAAAATTAGGAGTATCAGGAATATCAGTCGGTCTTGTTCTTGTATCTATCGCCGTAAGTTTACCTGAAATATTAGTGGCTGCATACGGAATATTAAAAGGTTATCCGACTCTAAGTCTGGGAATTGCCCTGGGATCCATAATCTGCAATATCGGGTTAATGACGGGTCTTTCCGCCCTAGTTAAACCGCTTAGAGTTCATACTTATGTTATTCTCCGCGATGGCATATTTTCAGTTGTGACGCCAATCTTAGTTTTTGCAGTAGTTTCGGGAGGAATGTTGACACGTTTTGAAGGCTTTGCTTTTATGCTTCTTTTTATTACGTATGTCATCAGCGTTTTTCTACAGGAAAAACTTGCAAGTAAACTACAAAAAGAGAAAGATTTGCAGGAAGTGGAGATAAAATTAGATCTTTTGGGTTTTGGTTTTGGAAAACTCAAATCCGGGTTGTTTTCTTTTTTCTTAGGGATAAGTATTTTACTTACAGGGGCTCAGTTTTTTACTAATAGTCTCATTCAAATCGTAAGACTATTTCCTATCAATGAAATGGTCATAGGTTTAACAATTGGAGCAATTGGGCCATCAATTCCAAATATACTTGCTGCATACAAAGCTACTAAAAAAGGGCTTGGCGCTGTCGCCGTTTCAGAAACTCTTGGATCAAATATTTTTACGCTTTTGGTAACAATGGGCTTTCTTGCTTTTATTAAACCTGTATCAATCTCAGACAGGTGGATTTATTTTGATATTCCGGTTATGATTGTGATGAGTCTAATGCTTTTGATTTTTATGACGACCCGAAAAACAATTTCAAAAATAGAAGGCGGAATTCTTTTAGGAACTTATCTTCTTGTTTTGTTATTACAAATCTTTCTAATAAAGTAGACTTAATCCGGGGAATATAAATATTTTAGAAGAATTTGAATGTGCTATTTTTTTGGTTCGAACCTGAAAGTTATTGATTTTACGCTCTAAAACTCTTGAAAATTTTGTTTGTTCTTTTGTGCTGGGGGGCAGGGATTCGAACCCCGATAATTTCCTCCAAAGGGAAATGTCCTACCGTTAGACGACCCCCCATGTTAAAGTAGATATATTTTATCAAAAAAAGAGGTCGTTTACATTTAGTCCTCTAGAGTCAAAGTAAGTGGATTTACGGCGTTGAAGTCGGGAATAGAATAAAAATCCTTAGTGTTAACAGTAAATAAATCGTGAATACCATTGTCTATATAGGTTGCGGCAAGAAAGAGGTCAAAAATATCCCTGTTTTTATATCTTTTTAAAAATTCATGGTAGCGCATATAGGTATTGGGTAATGGAGTAAGAATATTAATATTAAAAGCATCTATAATATCCTCTATTTGTTCTATTGCGGTAGACGTTCTTACTTTATACATATGAATAAGAACTCTTTCTGTTTCAACAATGTTTTGTTGAGTTAAATAAAGCGGAAGATTTTTATCTTTACAGAACTCAAATAAGCTATACGCTTTCCTGAAGAACAAGGATTTTTCATCGAAAGAATAGATAAGAATATTAGAATCAAAGCCCCAATTTCTTTTTAAGATATTCATCATATATTTCACTCCTCGTAGGAAGCTTCTTAATTCCAAGAGATAATCTTCCCAATGTTTTCATCGGATCGATTTTCATTTTTTTTCTTTTCCTGATTTTACTCTCCAGAATATTCACCACATACGCGCTGAAGCTTTCGTTGCAATAGGCGGCGTGAATCTTAGCCTGTTTATACAAAGATTCAGGAATGGTAATGGTCTTTCTTAAAATTTTTTTCATATAGTATGATAATATGATAATCATATTTATTTGTCAAGATCAAAAAAGAGCGGGTGGAACCGCTCTTTTTTATACGAACTTTAGAGGATTTTATTTCTTTCCGAATATATTTTTCCAAAAATCGCTCCAGGTTTTTTTTGCATCTTGCTGGAATGTTTTTCGTTCTTTTTTGTTTTCTTCTCTTAATTTCTTTCTTTCTTCCTTATTTTCCCTAAACAAGTCTTTGCGCTCCTGGATCATTGTCGGTCGAAGCTCTTTTCTCTCTTCCGGAGTCTTTCCTTTCATAGTCTCTTTCCAAGTTTCTCTAAATTCTTTTCTTTCTGCCTTGTTTTCGTCTTTGAGCTTTTTCCATTCTTCCTTGTTCTCTTTGATGAGCGCTTTCCGCTTTTCCTGTATGTCCTTCCGCACTTCTTTGACTTCTCCTCCTATTACCTTACCACCTTTTACAACCGGCTGGGCAAAAGCAGGAACTGTTAATACTGCAAAAACGAGAAACGAAAACGCAGTAATCAGCATTGTTTTCCTCATGGATTTAATGTAACTGATAATTTTTATTACTATTAGATTACCTTATCCTCTCTTGCTATTCAAGCTGTGATACAATTATGCCATGAAAATCCACTTTGCTGAAGCTACGCGGATCAAGTCAGGAAAAGTTCTTCTTGTTGGAAGGCCAAATGTAGGAAAATCAACATTCGTCAATAATCTCATTGGCCAAAAAGTCGCAATCACCTCGCCAAAGCCGCAGACGACACGTTTCCCCATTAAAGCGGTCTATGAAGACGAGCGCGGAACCATTATTTTTGTCGATACGCCGGGGATCATGGGGAAAACGGTGGATACGATTTCGAAAAAAATCAATGAAAAAACCCTGCAGGTCTTACACGAGGAAGTCGATGTAGTGATTTATATGGTTGACCATACGCGAAAGCGCGACTTCGAGGAAGCGCGCGTCCTGGGATTGGTGAGAAAAATCAACAAACCTAAGATTTTGGTAATCAATAAAATCGAAAGCCAGGAAAAGTCGTATCTTCCGCAATATAAATTCCTTGAAGATGAGTTTAAATATGTTTTCCAAATTTCTGCGCTGAATAAAACACATGTAAAACCATTGATGGATACGCTTTTTAGCTTACTTTCAGAAAAAACGACAGATGAAATCCCTAAGGATCTCACCTATCCTGTCTTAAACATCGACAGCAAAATATTTATTTCCGAACTGATTCGTGAAAAAGTATTTTTAATGATGGGAGAGGAAATTCCCTACACGACTACTGCTGTAGTTGATGAAATCACCGAGCGGAATGAAAAACTTACCTATATCAAAGCGAGAATCTTAACGACTAATGACCGCTATCGCAAAATGCTCATCGGCGCAGGCGCTAGAAAAATCAAAGAAATCGGAAGCTATGCGCGAAAAGAGATTGCTTTGGCAACCGGCAAAAAAATCTATCTTGATTTGACTGTTGAAACCGATCCCCATTGGCAGGAAGTATTTCATTAACTATGCATAAGAAAGTTATTCATCACTTTCGTAAAAACGATCCGGTAATTTTTTCTATCCTTGAGAAAAATGTTTCGTTTCAGGAACTTGAAGTTTCAAAATCCAACAATTACTTCCGTAGTCTATGCCGGGAAATCATCGGGCAGCAGCTTGCAAGTAAAGTAGCTCACAAGATTTTTGAACGTTTTCTTTTCTTATTTCCCAAGAAAAGAGTTACGCCGGAAAATGTTCTTGCGATTCCAGAACAGAAAATCCGTGATTCAGGACCCGCATGGTCGAAAGTACGATTCATAAAAGGTCTCGCGCAAAAAATCGTTGATAAAGAAATCAATTTAAAAAAGTTAGACGGACTCGAAAGTGAGCTCGTCTATAGCGAACTTAGAAAGGCAAAAGGAATCGGTCCGTGGACGACCGAAATGTTTTTGATGTTTGCAATGGGACGAGAAGATGTTTTCTCACACGGAGATTACGGATTGCGAAAAGCAATCAGACAGCTCTATAAATTCAAAAGAGAACCGACAAAAAAACAAATAGAAAAAATCGTGCAGAAGTGGTCACCATACAGAACGTATGGGTGTCTGATCTTATGGGAAATTTTGGATAATGATTAGCCCTTCAGCTTTTCTCAGGGTCAAAGCACTTCACTTTCTTTCTCCAGAGATAACTCTTCAAGGATATGAAGATTGTTTCCTCTTTCGTCAACGCCGACGAATGTCGCTTCACCGCGGATTATTTTTTCGAACGGTTTGCACATGCTACAACCAGTTGTATGAGGACATTTAAACACATTGAGTTGTCTTGCAAGTTTTATTCTTTTTGCGATATCCAATATCTTTTTGTAAGACTCATCTCTATCCGGTAATTTTTTTTCGGTCGGCTCATTATCCCGTTCGATATACCAGTAGCTCGCTTTGTCAACAGTGCGATCTTGGCAGTTTTTCGCCAACAAATAATAAATCGGTAGCTGTAACGAACCACCGTCTTCTTCGTGCTTGCTCGTCTTGAAGTCAATGATGTGAACGCTGTTAAACTCAGGAATATATTCGAGCCAGTCGATCTTTCCACACAAAATAATGTTGTCTTTTTCCGAGAGCCAGTAATGAACAATGTCCATGTCGGATTTTATCCGTACCGCTTTTTTTGCCAATGGCCCCGGATGTTCCATCACCCGATTCAGCATATCTTCTGCTCTTTTTTTAAACCTTAATTCCATCTCTTGGCTTGTAAATCCTCCTCGTTTTCCGGATATTTTTCCCCAAAGAGCATGCAGTTTTACAACAAGAGATTCTTTTAAGCGTTCTTCTGCAGGAATAAGGGAAAGCGAGTCCAGAACTTCATGGACAATCTGTCCTAATGATAACGGCGCGGTTACGAGTTTGATTTTGTGTCCTGATTTTGGGTCGCGGTAGACATTTTTTAAAAAATATGCCCGAGGACATTTTACGAAATCTCCAATCGAAGTGTGAGAAACCCAAACAGCGGTATAAGGATCGCCTGGCATATGAGCAATTATAGTATAAATATAACTATGAGCGATATTCACTTATTTATTCCTGCAGAACCAATAGAGACTGTTGATGATAAATACTTGATTAAACTTGGATTTCCGGAAAAATATATTCCGCTGATTAACAAACTCAATACCCCAGAAAAAATTCAGGAATATCTAAAAAAAGAACTCATTTATAATGAAAAAGAAACCTTCCAATCATTCATTGATATCGCGGAGACGAAAATTGCCGACTGTTTTGAGGGCGGAGTCGGATTTGCATATCCCTTGATGTTTCTTCACGGCTATCATCCTCAAATCATAATGATTCATGCGGACAATCAGATTGACGTCGACCATACGCTCGTCGCGTATCGGCTCGGAGACAAAATCGGAACCATCGCAAAGTCAAACTATCCATTATTGATGGATCGTCCGCCGGAGTTTGAATCTATAAGAGATTTAATCCTCACCTATTATCCTCATTATGTCTGCGAAATTAAGGAGCATGAATTTCACGGGATGTATACGGTAATTGGTTTTTCCGATCCGATTGATCTGATTAAAAAATTCGGAACCAGTTGGTTTTTTACAAGAGGAAAAAATGCCTTAAAAGATTTATATGATCATTTCACCGACGGCGTCATGTGCACGCGGATGTTCAGCAACTACCACTTCCCGTATCCTCCTGAAGAGAAATAATCTAATAATATTCTTCTACATCTCTATACCACTTACAATACTCACAATCTTTTGAAGATTCTGGTATTGGATTTCTTAGTACATCGATTGCCTTTTGAATTCGAGCTAAAACTCGTTCGGGATGAGCTTCGACTTTTTTTATCGTAACTGCCATCGGGAATCCGTTATGCACTTCGCTATGAAACTGAGGATATAAAAAAAGAAGATATCCGTAATGCGGTGTTTTTTTATTATTTTCTTCCATGAGAAATACGTATTCGTCGACCTGATGCTGGTATGCATCCATTATTTCCTTTTCATTCGGGTCACTCGACGTTGTCTTGAAATCAACTGGGATATAAGAATCGCCGTCCACTACGCATTCATCAAGTTTGCCCCAAAATCCGTATTCATTGTCAATCTTGTGAAAATATTTTTCCTGAAACGGCTTCTCGAGTTTTCCCTTAATTTTTCCCTCGATCATCGGCGGCAGCTCTCCTTTTTTTCGATATCCGTTAAAATAATCCTTCATCACGATATCAAAACGGTTTGATAAACGCGAAACAATTCCCTGCGGCTGGTAAATTTTTTTGTTGTACCGCAGCCAAAAACATTTCGGACAGGTATTGATCCATTCTATCCCCGAATGCGAAAGCCATTTTAATTTTTTCATACAAGCTTATTTATTCGCTTAATACACTCATCCTTCCCTAAAATCTCCATTGATTCATTGAGAGGTGGCGTTATCTTTTTTCCGGAGATTGCTACGCGAAGGATCATGAAAAACTCGCTGTTTTTCATATTGAGTTTTTGGGCGAGATTCTGCATCGCCTCTCCGATTACTGTCGCTTTCCATTCTTTTATTTCGTTTAATGCTTTTGTAATTTTTTTTAGTGCGTCTTTCTTTGAAAAAAGATCAATTTCATATTTTTTGGGCCGTTCAAAAAAGAATTCGCATAAAGGTAAATAATCGGAAAGTTTTTTTATCCGTTCCTGCACTAACGGAATCGTTTTCTCAACAATATCCTCAGGATATTTATTTCCAATAAATTCCAAAACTTTTAACTTTAAACTTTTAACTTTTAACTTTCTTACGTATTCCCCGTTCATCCATTCCAGTTTTACCGGATCAAAAATAGGAGCGGTCGTCTGGACGTCTTTTATATCAAACAACTTAATATATTCATCGAGTGTAAAGACTTCTTTTCCTTCCGGATGGCTCCAGCCCATAAGAGAAAGATAGTTCAATAAAGTTTCGGGAAGAATACCCTGGTCAAGGTAGTCTGAAGCCCACACCGGATTTTTGCGTTTTGATAGTTTTGACTTGTCAGGGTTGCGAAGCAACGGAACGTGCGCAAACTGCGGAAGTTTCCAGCCAAATGCGTTAAATAAAACAATATGCTTAGGCGTTGACGGCAGCCATTCTTCGCCTCGGATAACGTGGGTAATATCCATGAGATGATCGTCAACAACAACGCCAAGATGATACGTCGGAAAGCCGTCTGATTTTAAAAGCACCTGGTCATCAAGATCGGATCCGTTTATTACGATATGACCGCGTATAATATCGTCAAACACAATTTCTCTGTCCGGTATTAAAAGCCTGATAACAAACTTCGTTCCTTTTTCAATCTCTTTTTTTATCTCATCTTGTTCATTCAGACAATGCCTGTCGTATTTCGGAATCTGTTTTTTCGCCTGTTGCTGTTTTCTCATTTCATCAAGACGTTGAGGGGTGCAGATGCAGTAATACGCTTTTTCTTTTTGAACAAGCTCTTCTGCGTATTTTTTGTAGATAGCGAGCCTTTCCGACTGACGGTACGGAGCGTATGGACCGCCAACAAGCGGTGACTCATCAGCTTTTAAACCAATTGCCTCAAATGTATCAAGCATGCGCTTTTCGCTCCCCTCGACCAAACGGCTTTGGTCTGTGTCTTCTATGCGGATAATAAACCTGCCGTTATGTTTTTTCGCCCAGGCGTAGTTCATGAGAGCTGTTGAAATGCTTCCTACATGGACGTCTTTTCCTGTTGGCGACGGCGCAATTCTTGTTCTAACCATATATTCATTATATAATACTTGTCCATGTATTCAGCCTGCCTCTGTTCAAAAAAAAGTTCGCAGTTTACTCCTTATATCACTTATAAAAATGAGGTGGTTTTTAAAAATTTTGAAGGCATTATTATTGGTGCATGCAAGAAATGCGGTTTATTAAAAACATTACTTCCAGAAAATAGAGAATTTAATCCAAGACAAAGTAGACAAGACATGTATGAATCACGAAAATCTTTTTTTGTTAATCTTTTTACTCCAATCGTTGAAAAGATCGAACGATATAAGCCGTCCGGGAAAATTTTGGATGTGGGATGCTCTTCAGGAATTCTTTTGGAACTACTAAAAAAACAAAACTTCGATATCTATGGAATTGAACCGAATAAAGATGCCTTCGGTATAGCAAAAAGAAAATTTGGAAATAAAATATTTCACGGCACGCTCACTCAATTTTACTACAGTGTATTAATACGCAGTAGTAAACAGAAATTTGATATTGTTATCTATAATCATGTTCTTGAACATGTCATTGATCCTCGAAAAGAAATTACTCTTGCTAAAAAAATTTTGAAGAAAGACGGGATTTTAGTGATAGGGGCTCCAAACACGAATAATATTATCTTCAAGATAAGAAAGAAGTATTGGGAGTCATTGATGCCGCTTGAACATGTATGGCATTTCTCAGAGCAGTATCTTACTGCTTTTTTATATAATCTTGGATTTGAAATTCTTGACAGTAGTTTTTCTGACGATACACGACAAGATTACCCGATAATGAAACGAGTTTATTTTAAATTGTTATCATTAATAAATACTTTGTTTCATACGGGAGAAGCGATGTTATTAGTCACAAAAAAACAATCATGAAAAAAATATATTGCATTAAATGTGGCGATTCAACGAAAAAGATTGGTAAAAGTTTATTTATTTGCTTACGTTGTGATTTTCATTACTACGAAAATCCAAGGCCGACGAATGCGGTGATTTTGGAAAATAAAAATGGAGAAATTCTTTTGGTAAATCGGGCTCATCCTCCGAAAAAAGGTTGGTGGGATCTTCCCGGAGGTTTCATTGGTTTTAATGAATCGTTTGAAGAGGGTGCGCGGCGTGAAATCAAAGAAGAGTTGGGAATTTCCGTATCTAACTTTCGATACGTTAATTCACACTATAATCTATATCTTTATAAAGGTTTGTACTACCATACATTGTGTGTAAATTTTGCGGCCAAACTTCCTCATAAGAAAATTATCCCAAGAGATGATGTTGCATCAATACGTTTTTTTTCAAAAGATAATATACCATTCAAAAAGATTGCTTTTGCCGCGGTAAAAAAAGGCCTAGAAGGATATTTACTTTCTCTTCATCAACCTAAACGCCCCTAAAAGCCCAAAGAGTAATGAAGGTACGAGAATATTTGCGTACTTAAATATATCTTTTGTGTTGTCAGGAAGCTCCGGTAATGGATAGAATGAAACTGCGCGCTGCCGGATTCCTGAAAGTGCTCCACCCGACGCGTAATCGTTGACAATATTGAGAACAAACTCGAGATTCCCGGAATTTCTTGTCTGGAATCGGTCAAGGAGAAACCGCGACGAAGGAATAACGACGAGTTTTTTATCTTTTGATTCAGCAGTAATTATAAATTCTTTTAGGTCGCTTTGTTGGGGCTGCGAAATGGATTGAGGATTCAGCATATAATTATCTTTTTGCTCCCACGATTGTTTTGTGGTTTTTACAAGCGCATTTCCTTCAAGAGACGATACCCAAGGAAAAGTCAGCTGTTGAATATTTGAAAAATATGAAGTTTTTATATTAAACATGTTTGTTTTTAGCCAGAACGGATACGGTGATAAAAACGAAACCATTCCTGTTCCAAAATTTACCAGTTCCGCACTCATCGACAGTACAAGATTGGTATTCAATTTTATGCCGTAGTCTGATAGAAGCGAAAACATATTGTGTTTTGCTGGTGCAGTCAATAAATTATCTTCGACCCAAACCCCGTCAACTAAAAAAATTGCTTTCCCTCCATTATCCAAATAAATCTTAATCGCTTGAATCTCTTGAGGATCGTATTCTTTTTTCGTTGTATCAAAAACCAGAATAGTTTTATACGTCGTGTCGATAACTTTCGCCGCTGACTTACTCGACACATCAAGAAAGCTTAAATTATATTGCTGCTGCATTACTTTTTTGAATTGAGAGAGCGCATATTCGTTGGGGTTGAAATTATCCTGTTGACCTAATATTCCAATTCTGATTGTTTCTTTTTTTGTAAGTTTATAGATCGCTCCAGTCAAATTGTATTCAAGACTCTCAGTATCGGTAACCTGCGGAAGAATTTCGCGCTTATCTCCATATGAAAGAACTATACCAAAATATGATGCGGTTACCGCATACTTGTCTTTTTCTAGTTGCGAGAACTGCAATTCCGGAAGTCCCAGTTCTTTTACTTCCTGCGCTGCATTTTGATCTTTTTTCGGGTCGAGAACTTTTACGTTCATTCTGCCTTTATTTGTTTTTTTAAACTCATTCAGAAGATCCGTTACTTCGTTTTTAAGAGGAATAAGCCGTGTGGGTAAATCGGATGAAGCATAAAATTTGATCGTTACCACGTCGTCAAGATTTTTTAGTATTTTTTTTGTTGAAGCGGAAAGCGTGTATGCTTTTCCAAATGAAAGATCATATCTTAAAAAAGAGACCGGCGACAGCACAAAGTTAAAAATGACAAATGCTCCTATAGCCAGTGTGCAGATTACAGAAATTTTCAGCTGTTTCAAGTTAAACGCTTTGACAAGATTTATTTTTTGTATTTTTTTCAACAATTCAGCCATATAGTTAGTCTCTCTTTTCTAAATTCACAATAGTAAGAAACAAAAAGATTGATATGAGAGAAACAAAATACATGACAGATCTCATATCAAAAACTCCTTTCACAAAATTCTGAAAGTGGTATTGAGGTACAAAATACGTCAAAAAATCAAGAATCACTCTCGGGAGGACCGTACCCAAAAAATCCGTTCCCGAAACGAGTAGAAAAAAAAGCGCAATGATGGATGCGAGAAACGCGACTACCTGATTTTTTGTCAAAGAAGAAAAAAACATCGAAATAGCAATAAATGAAGACGACATAAGGAACGAGCCAAGATAGGCAATAAAAACTTCAGGAAAATATAACTTCGTAAGGAAAAAAAGCGACACCGGCATTCCCATCGTTAAAACTAATGCAACGCCCATAATAGTCGCGAGGGCAAAAAATTTTGAGAGTACGACTTGGGTCTCGGAAACAGGAAGCGTCAGGAGAACTTCGATGGTATTTGTTCGTCGCTCTTCAGATATAATCCTCATAGTTAAAGCGGGAATAAAAACGAGAAAAAGCCAAGGAATGAGCGTGAAAAATGGTCTCATTGAGGCGCTTCCGACGACAAAAATATCTTTCATGAAAAGAAAATTCGCAAAGACGACAAAAAGAATAACGATAATATAACCTATCGGGCTATTAAGATAATATTGCAGCTCTTTTTTATACAAATTAAGCATATTACTCCTTTATTAATTTCTTAAATAATTTTCCGACCGCACCACTCCCTTTCGGTTTCGCGCCATCATATACTATCTTTCCTTTATTGATGATGATTAATTTAGTTGCCACGTCTTCAACCTCAGATAAAATATGTGTAGAAAATATGACGGTCTTTTTTTTTGCCAATCCCTTGATAAGATTTTTAATTTTTTCTTGTTCTAAGGGATCAAGACCCGAGGTAGGTTCATCTAGAATCAAAATGTCTGGGTTTCCCAAAAGCGCGGCCGCCAGACCTACTCGTTGTTTGAATCCTCGCGAAAGCTCTTCAATTTTTTTTGACAATACTTCTTGTAGTCCGACGTGAGAAACAACTTCAGAAATACCATCTGCTCCTTTTACCGCAGATATAAAATTCAGGTATTCACTGACTCCCATTTCCTGATACAAAGGATTATTCTCGGGAAGATACCCGACCTGCTTGAGAAGTTCAATTCTATTTTCAAGCGGGTCCGAATCGTTTACTAAAATTTTTCCCTCTGTTGGATATAAATAGCCGAGGATGAGACGCATTGTTGTTGTTTTACCTGCGCCATTTGGTCCTAAGAAACCAATTATTTCTCCTGTCTGCGCTTTAAAGTTTACCGTATTAACCGCGGTCACTCCGCCGGTAGGCGGACCGAATCTTTTCGTCACAGAAGATAATGAGATCATAAGATATTAGACTAACAAATTGTGTTTTCTTTTTCAATTCCTCCGTTCATGTTCGTCTCGTGGTTTACATCCACGCAGCCGAAATATTCACTTCGGACGGATTTCGGCAAGAAGCCTCAATAAAATAATCGAAGAATAGTTCCCTCTATCATCCGCTTATCCAAAAAATATTTTTGCTTTTTAAGCACAAGGTCGTAAAGGTGTATAGGATTCGACCCATAGACTACTGTTTCACCATTAAAATCTATGTGAAAATTCTGCATTTCGCTCATATTGGAAAAATACAAACTTTCATTCGCATACCAAATGTTACTCACGATTGTTCCGCTCCGCAGCCAGACAAGTTTATTGATTTTTTCTACTGATTTATTTGAAAATAGAGAATTAAGTTTTCGGTCGACATCGTATTTATATATCTGTTTGTCTTTTATGTAAAGCGCCTTTGAGCCGTCTGGAGATACGGTAAATAGTGTAGTTTCAGGAAGCGCTAAAATATCTTGTTCTGTTCCGTCTAGGCGTTCATTAAAATAAATTCTGACGAGCTTTGTCGACGAAATGGCTTCGTTATTTAATTTGGAAACAAGCGTATAGATAAATTTACTCTCGCCGTCCCAAACAAGAGGACCTGTAACCGCTGTACTATCGGCCTCGAGCGATGGATTATGGGCAACCAGTTGGTAGTCTTGATGGTTTTGCAGGTTATATAAACTTACTCCTTTATTCACAAATGCAAGATATAATCCATTGGGCGAAAAGCTGAAGCTTTCTCTGTACTGTATCGACTGAACAACTCCGGTTTTTTGACATTCGTCTTTAACAAAGTCATATAAAACGAGCTCTCCTTCATTGAATATTTTTTTGCCGACAAGAATGTCAGTTTTCCATGCATGATTGTCTCTCATCTGTACTTCTGTAGGTACAAGAAACGCGAGCGTTTTGCCGTCAGGAGAGCGCGCCATGAGACTATTTTGGAACTCAATCGGAACTACGTCAATTCCGTCGCAGATAAATTGGTGTGTAACTTCATTTGATCCGTCAACATCCATTGTCTTGAATTCTTTGTTTGAATAATAAAATATCCGCTTGTCCCATTTGAGTAAATTTTTATTTACACTCGGAGGAATTGTTGGCGAAAGTTGGAGTTCGAGATCGGAGAACGCGATAGTAAATAGTGTTGTGCCCGGAGTGTCGGTAAGGAGTAATCCGTTTTGTTGTTCAAGAATGTTTGCGTATGGAGTTTTTGTTTCCGGCAACGAGATTTCGATTTTTCGTTTATCAATATTGGTGAACGTATTGAGTTCTTTGTAATAATTACCGGGATATTCACTAAAAAGAAACGGGACAAAATAGTAAATCAGTGTATCTTTTAATAAGACGACGAAATTGTCTTTTTTATCGAACTGAGAAGCAATAATGGGCTTATTGATAATCTGCAGCTGCCCTTCAATATTATTTTCAAGCGAATACACAAAAAGCTGTGCGGCTTTATTTTTCTCGGCGAGCATATACATGGCAAATAATTTTGATTGGGAAACAGAGTTGTTTAATGGAGTATTACAGTCTTTGAGTTTTTTTACATATATTTTTTTTAGTGACGTAGTAACTACAAGTTGACAATCAATGCTGTACCCAAGCGACTGGATAGTCTCTCCGGACTTCTGTTCGGGCATGTTAGTGGGGGTAATCGGTAGAACTCTGCTTTGAGTTTTTTTGGTTGGTTTTTTTTGTAGCTGTTTGAGTGATAGAACAATTAAAGAAGAGCTCACGATAATAAAAAGAAGAAGAAAGGCTGCGCCCAGGAAAAAAATTCTCCGGTTTTTTCTCTCAATAAGAAAGCTTTTTAGATTTGTTACGAGATTATTCAGACGAGTTGTATCCATTACTTACACTATACAGCATCAGTGAAGGTTTTTGCCACTACGTCCCAGTCAAGATTATCAAAAAACACGTCAATGTATCCGCCTCTATTGACCCCGTAGTCAATAAAATATGCATGTTCATAGGTATCAAGCGCGACGATCGGTTTTGCTTCCCAAACCGGATAGGTATTCTGTGCATCTCCGAGGTAATTAAATAGCCTTTGCTCTCTTGTATTCCATGCGGTCCAGACCCATCCACGTGCGGCTATCCCTGTTGCTTTCACATCTTTTTTATACGCCTCGAATGAACCGAAATCTTTGTTGATTTGTTTCAGGACGTCGCCCGTCGGTTGGCCACCTTTTCCGCCGAGGTGTGCAAAATAAATTTCGTGATTCACTACTCCTCCCCACGCAAACGTTAACTCAACTTTGAGTTCACGGATCGCTGAATAAGTCTGATTGGCTTTTGCGTAATCATCATCTGTAAGCGTTGACAATTTCTCAACTATTTCATTGTATTTATTCACATATCCCTGATACAACTTGAGATGCTCTTCGACTGTTTTCTTTGAGATTCCTTTCATTGAGTACAAAGGTTCGGAAAATGTTTTTGCCGTAAGTTTTGTGATCATAGTTTTGGTAATCCAAATAATAATATTGCAAATATCGTGTGCAAAAAGACCGAAATGATAAATCCCCACCAGTACCAGCAATGATACTGATAGAACTTTTTAAACCAATTTTTCTGCAAGAGTTTTAGATATGGTTTTGTTCCAATAAAACACCTGCAGGAAAAAAGGACAAGAACGAGAAAAAAAAGATTGCTTATTCCTAACCAGGCAATCAGATTGTTAGTGATAAAACTCATACACTTATTCTACTACTAAAGTTCCCTTCATGTCTTTATGTCCTTGTCCGCAGAAAACTGAACAGAAAAATGTAAAGGTGCCTTTTTTATTGGCTACAAATTCCACAGTGGTTTCTTTTCCGGGCTCCAGCCTCGTATCGATATTGAAGTCAGGAAGACCAAATCCATGCGCTACATCTACGCTTTTTACTTTTAATCGAACCGCGTCTCCTGTTCTCACTTTTATTTCTGATGGTTCGAATGCCCATTGCCTAGCGGTCATAGTAAACTCCTTCGTTTCTGTCGATTGAGGAGTTATTAATTCTTGCTTTTGTTCCATTTTCGGATTAGTTTGTGTCATCTGTTTTTGATTATTTAGATATATATATCCGCCAACAAGAAGAATAATCGCAACAACTAAAAGAACCATTACATTATTTTTCATAATAACTATTACAAAATGCGTAACAATTAATTGTAGTAATTATTCTGTAGGGTGTCAAGTAAGAAGATCTCTTCGTTTTTTGAGGGTTTCTTTATATGCTTGCTTCTTTTTCCATTCTTCGATTTTTTTATGGTTTCCTGATAGTAAAACTTTTGGGACCTTTTTTCCTTTAAAGTTTTCGGGCCGTGTATACTGCGGATATTCAAGAATGTTGTTAGAAAAACTTTCCAATTGGGTCGCCTCGGCTTTTTTTAGAACGTTTGGGATGAGGCGGACAACTGCGTCGGCAATAGCTGCCGTGGCAATCTCACCGCCGGTCATGACAAAATCTCCCAGCGAAATTTCTTCGTCTACGTAATTTCGTACTCGTTCATCAACCCCTTCATAATGTCCGACAATAATAATGAGACGTTTTAGTTTTGAATATTCTCTTGCTTTCTTTTGATTAAATTGTTTTCCTTTTGGGGAAGTAATAATAATTTTAGATTTGGAATTTGAGATTTGTTTGGAAATTGGAAATTGGAAATTGGAAATTGATGATAATGCGCGATATATTACATCAACGCGCATTATCATACCAGCTCCTCCCCCATATGGTCTGTCATCAACAGAGCCATACTTATTTATCGCAAAATCACGAAGATTGATTAACTCTATCTCGACGAGTTTTTTTTCAATCGCTCGTTTTACAATACTTTCCTCAAAAAAACCGCTTATCATTTTCGGGAAGAGCGTTATGATTGAGATTTTCATAGCAATATTTTACACTATTGAAAGTGAAAAAAATAATTCTTGCCTGTATCCGTCTTTATCAAAAAACCACATTTTTCCATGGGTATCTTTTCAGGATGTTTTATATGACCGATACAATCTGCAGGTTCACTCCGACTTGTTCAGAATATACTTATCAAGCCGTCAACAAATACGGATCCGGGAAAGGATTATGGTTAGGATTTAAACGCGTCCTCCGCTGTCATCCGTGGAATAAAGGAGGATATGATCCTGTAAAATAAATCTGTGAATAAGCTCATTATCTTCTTTTTTCTTCTTTCTGTATTTTTTCTTACGCTTCTTCCTGTAAAAGACACTGATTTTGGGTGGCATTACCGATGCGGCAATCAGTTTTTGAGTAATGGAAAACTTTGTATCAATAATGGATTCTCTTACTTTCTTCAAAACTATAAAGCCTATTACACAGGACATGTATATGACATTATTCTTGCACTTATTTATAACTGGGGTGGATTTTTGGCTGTAAGTATTCTTGGAGCTTTTATTTTTACATTATCTGCTCTTGTTTTTTTCTATCTTATTCATACAGATTCAATAGTAAAGATCGCTGGCTTCTTTTTGATATTTTTTCTTTCCTATCCTGTTTTTTATCTTGGATTGCGACCACAAATTATTTCTTTTCTTTTCTTTTTAATCCTCCTTTTTATTCTTAATCAACGAAATAAAAAAATTCTATTTTTTATTCCTCTTCTTTTCTTCGTCTGGGTCAATATACATATCGGTTTCTTCGTCGGGTTAATTGTCCTGTTGTTTTATACGTTGGAAAAAACCCTCGTAAGAAATTTTACTCCATTTGTAATATTCTTCATTTCTATTTTTGCAACATTCATAAACCCTTTTGGCATCAATGTATATAAAGAAATTTTCAATCACGCCCTATCTCCACTGAATACCATGATTGCAGAATGGGTTCCTCCAAGCATATTCCATATAATTATTATTATCACATTGAGTATTATTGGGCTCACACAGATTGCTCAAAAAAAACCATTTTCCCTTTATCGAACTTTACTCTTAATTTTTTTCGGTATTCTCGCATTAAAAGCCGTACGAAATCTTCCATTTTTTTATGCCTCACTTACCTATATTTTATTGGACGATCTGAAAGTTACTCTTAAAAACTATTCTTTACCTACTATTCCTTTTCTTGCGGCGATTTCTATTTTTATAGCAATCATTCAATTACCGCAAACAATTCATCACTCAACCTCTTGGGATCAATACTGCAACAGAAGTATTTCCGCAGTATATCCATGCGATGCAATAAGAAAATATCCACAGTTATCAGGCAATGTCTATGCGTTATATGAATGGGGAGGATTTTTAATCTGGCAAAAACCAAATATTAAAATATTTGTTGACGGCCGTATGCCGGCATGGAAAGACGAGAATGGAAAAAGCCCCTATCAGGTTTATCTGGAAATTATCCAAACGCAAGACGGATGGAATGAAAAGCTTCGCACTTTGAAAACCAATTATATTTTCATAACCAACGGAACATTCCTCGACCTTCTCTTAGCAAAAGATGCCGCAAAATACGGTTGGGAAGAAGTGTATCGGGATAACTCAGCAGTAATTTATCAAAACGTTATATAACAATCTGCGAACCATCTATGTTTAGATTCGCAGTTTTTTAAGGTAAATAATTGTAATTGTTTTAACGTACTAAGACACCGTACGTTATAATACATACATATGAAACTCGAAACCATTGTGATCAAAAAACCTGCTGAGATTAATTTTATTCTTGCGCAGTCGCATTTTATTAAAACAGTCGAGGATGTTCATGAAACATTGGTTGAGGCGGTACCGGGAATTCAGTTTGGTATAGCGTTCTGCGAAGCTTCAGGCCCGAGAAAAATACGGACATCGGGCACAGATAGAGATATGGTTAAGCTCGCAGTCGAAAATGCAAAAGCAGTCGGCTGCGGTCATTCGCTTTTTATTTTTCTCAAAAACGCATTTCCTATCAACGTGTTGAACCGGATTAAAAACATTTCTGAAATCGTCGGAATTCACTGCGCGACCGCAAATCCTGTCGAAGTGGTAGTTGCTGAAACAAAAAATGGCCGGGGAATCCTGGGAGTGATAGACGGAGGTTCACCTTTAGGCGTTGAGGAGGAATCAGAGGTAAAAGGAAGAAAAGATTTACTTAGAAAATTCGGGTATAAGTTATAAAGTTAATGTATCTTGACAAATTTAATGTAATAGTATATATTTAATGCATATGCAACAAATCGTTACTATTACAAGCCAGGGACAAATTACCCTTCCCGCCTCGATGCGACGGGCGATGACGCTTGACCAATATAATAAAGCACTCGTCAAAATCGAGGAGAAGAAAATTATCGTTGAGCCAATCGCAGACTTCCTCTCTTTAGGAGGCTCACTAAAAAATAAGATAAAAAAGAATAAAAACATTAATAAAATAATTCAATTAGAAGAACAAGCGATTTCTAAAATGGTCAAATGAAAAGATATCTTCTCGACACAAATGTTATTCTACGTTTTCTACTTCAAGACCATAAGAAATATTATGAAATAGCCTCGGAATACTTTAGGAAGGCTCAACATAAGCAAATTGAGTTGGGAATCATTCCTGAAGTTTTATTTGAGTTAGATTATGTTCTAAGAGGAGTTTATCACCTATCTAAAACTGAGGTCGTTGATATTCTTTCAAAGCTCATAAAAACGCCTTACATAAACATAAAAAACCGCGGACTTATTCTTACCATAATTGAGGAGTATCAAAAAAAAACCATTGACTTATTTGATATCTATCTTTTCTATTTAGCTAAGAATGAAAAATCGGAGGTTATTTCTTTTGATCGAGATTTTAAAAAACTGAAGTAATCAATCTTTGCTCTACGCTGGTCTTTTAATTAGTAATTAAAGAGTGCTTTTAATTCTTTCAGCAATTGCTTTCATTTCATTGTCAGGGATATGTTTTGGGAATAGTTGGAACGGGAGATCATTGCCGTATCGGGGAATAATGCGGATATGCGCGTGCGGAACTTCTTCTCCGATTGTCAGGAAATTGATCGACTCTGCATTCATCGTGGATTGTACCGCTTTCCCGACTTTTTTCGCAGTTTCCCAGTATCCTCCAAAATCCGGAACATCATACACGAAGCGATAGTGTTTTTTGGAAATAAGAAGAACATTTCCCGGACTCAATGGACGATTATCCAGAAACGCAAAATAATTTTCATCTTCATACACTTTATGACATGAAGCTTTACCCTCAACAATTTGACAAAAAACACAATTGTTCATATCTGTTATTATTATAGTTATAGAAAGTCGGGAAAACTTGACAACTATTACATTTCGGAGTACAGTATAGCGTATGATACTGTATGATAATTACAAGTTTTAGCTTCAAAATACTATGAAAAATAATATCGGTGTTCCTGCGGATGTCCCCCAAGAGTTTGTGAAAGATTACGTAAAACATTATTCTGTCGTGACCCGCGATTCCGGAAGACTCATGCTTTTCGCCGGAGATCAAAAAATCGAACATCTCAATAAAGATTTTTACGGAGAAGGAATTGCAGAGGAAGATGCAAATCCAGTTCATCTTTTTAATATCGCAAGCCGCGGAAAAATCGGAGTCTTCGCAACTCAGCTCGGACTCATCGCAAAATATGGAAAAGATTTTCCGAAGATTCCCTATCTAGTAAAGCTCAACTCAAAATCAAATTTAGTCAAATTAGATCAACAGGATCCGTTAAGTTCTTCAATGACCTCAATCGACGCGGTGATGCGCTTCAAAAAATCAAGCAGTCTTACCATATGTGGTATCGGCTATACGATTTATTTAGGAAGTGAATACGAGAATACGATGCTTACCGAGGCTGCAAAATATGTATTCGAGGCGCATCAGCACGGAATGATTGCGGTCCTCTGGATTTATCCGCGCGGAAAAGCGGTAAAAGACGAGAAAGATCCTGATTTAATTGCGGGAGCCGCAGGAGTGGCGGCTTGCCTTGGGTCTGATTTTGTAAAGGTAAATGCGCCAAAAAAAGAAGGAGAAGATTCCGCAGAACTTTTGAAACGAGCGGTAAAAGCCGCAGGAAGAACAAAACTCATCTGTGCAGGAGGTTCTAGCACCGATGTAGAAACATTTCTTTCGGGACTCTATAAACAAATTCATGTCGGTGGCGCGTCAGGGAACGCAACCGGAAGAAATATCCATCAAAAACCGCTTGACGAGGCAATTAGATTTACGAATGCGATTTACGCACTGACCGTTGAAGATAAGGCTGTCGAGGAAGCAATGAAGATATATAAAGGTTAAATATATGTATCAAAAAGTCACCACGCTGACCGAGTTTATCTTGGCCGAGGAGCGGAAATTCAAACATGCGACCGGTAGTTTTACTCTTCTTTTAACCCATATTGAAAACGCAGCAAAAATTATTGCGAGTCATATAAAAAAATCGGGTCTTGTTGATATTCTTGGACAAACCGGAAAAACGAATGTTTATAAAGAGGAGGTAATGAAACTGGATATTTTCAGTAATCAACTTCTTGTTGATATTATTTCCTCAACCGGTCATGTTGGGGCGCTCGCATCGGAAGAACTCGAAAAACCAATTGTCGTCGATAAAAGAGGAAAGTATAATGTTTTTTTTGATCCGCTCGATGGTTCCTCAAATATTGATGTCAATATTAGCGTTGGGACAATTTTTTCCGTTTACCATAATCATTCGAAATTACTACAACGGGGAAGGAAACAGGTTGCCTCGGGGTACATAATATATGGAACAAGCGTCATGCTCGTCTATACATATGGAAATGGTGTTAATGGCTTTACCTTAGACCCGGCAATCGGAAGTTTCATTCTCTCCCATCCAAATATTAAAATCCCTGAAGAGAAAAAAATCTATTCAATCAATGAAGGTAACTTTGAATATTATCCGCCGACAGTCAAAAAATATCTCAATGCTATTAAACATGAAGAAAAACCGTATAAGGCCCGCTATGTTGGATCAATGGTGGCTGATATCCATCGGACAATTTTGAAAGGCGGTATCTTCTTATATCCGGAGGATTCAAAACAGCCGTTTGGCAAAGAACGACTTATGTTTGAAGCAAATCCATTATCGTTCATTATCGAGCAGGCAGGCGGTATTGCATTGAGCAATGGCAAACCGATACTCGATATGGTGCCCGAATCAATTGAACAAAAAGTCCCGGTTGCTATGGGAAGTAAACTTGAAATTGAAAAATATCTTAGACTGACTAAAGATTGAAAGATACTTAACCAATAGATATTATTACAATAACAGCATATGAAACGATTAAAAGTAGGACTCAATGGGTTCGGGAGAATCGGAAGAACATTTACACGGATTGCGCTAAAACGAGATTCTTTTGATTTAGCAGTCATAAACACTCGAAAATCTACAAATAACATGATGGCGTATCTCCTTCAATACGATTCTGTGTATCGTAAATTTGAGATGGGCGTAAAAGAACAAACCGATGGAATAAGCATGAATGAAAAAAAAATTAATACAACGCTCAGCGCGACACCGGAAGAGGCGTCTTGGGAAAAATACGGAGTTGACGTGGTAGTGGATGCAACAGGCGCATTCACCACAAAGGAAGATCTGCAAAAACATCTAAAGGGAACCGTGAAAAAAGTGATTCTTACTGCGCCTACAAAGGACGATATGCCTCATGTAGTTCTCGGAGTCAACGATGATGCAATCGACTGGCAAAAGGAAACAGTAATTTCAAATGCTTCATGCACGACAAACTGTGCCTCTCCCCTTTTTAAAGTTTTACACGATAACTTCAAAGTGAGGTCGGGTTTTCTTACTACCATTCATGCTGTAACAATGACCCAAAGCATGCTTGATGATATAGGAAAGTCATTTGACCGCTCGCGCGCTGCGATGCTCAATATTATTCCATCAACTTCTGGCGCGGCAAAAGCAGTGGTGAAAACCATTCCCGATCTGAAGGGAAAAATAGAGGTTGGTTCTATCCGCGTTCCGGTCCCAACGGTATCATTCTCTGACGTTGCGGTACTTGTAGAAAAATCAACAACAGTGGAAGAGGTTAATTCCGCATTCAAAAAAGCCTCCGAAGATACAATGAAAGGCATTCTTCAGTATCAGACAGAAACACTCGTTTCATCCGATTACATCGGCTCTCCATACTCTTGTATCTTTGATTCAAATTACACCAAAGTCATAGACGGAACCATGGTAAAAGTATACGGCTGGTACGACAACGAATGGGGATACTCAACGCGACTCGTTGATCTGATACAAAAAATAAGTAATTATCTATGAAGAAAAAAGTTGCGTATATTGACGAAACCGAGATTATAAATAAACGCGTCCTACTTCGGGCTGACTTCGATGTCTCTTTAAACCCCAACTATACAATTGCCGATGACGCACGCATCAGGCAAAATATTCCCACGCTTCAGTATTTGTTGAAAAATCATAATCGCCTTATTTGTGTTGCAAAATTAGATCGACCAAAAGGTCGTGATCCAAAATGTTCCCTCAAAGTTGTTGTAAAAAAATTACAAGAATATTTCCGGAAATATACAATAACACTGATTGATGACTTTTTAACGCCGGATAAAAAAATATTTGAAAATCAAAAACCTAACGAGATTCTAGTATTGGAAAATATTCGCTTTTATCCTGAAGAAAAGAAAAATGAACCAGAGTTTGCAAAAAAACTTGCGTCACTTGGAGATGTGTATGTAAATGATGCTTTCGCAGTTTCCCATCGCACTGAAGCATCAGTTGTAGGTGTGACTCATTTTCTTCCCTCTTACGGAGGACTTCTTCTTAAAAAAGAAATTGAAATGATTTCAAAGGCTATTCATAATCCAAAAAAACCTGTAATAGCAATCATTGGTGGAGCAAAAATTTCCTCAAAAATACCACTTATCAACAAGCTCACCGAAGTTGCTGACTACGTATTGATTGGCGGCGGACTTGCAAATACATTCTTGTGTGCACAAGGTCTTGAAATTGGCAAAAGTTTTTGCGAATATGAAGCAGTATCCCTAGCTCGAAAACTTTTATTTCATGCAGCGCAAAAACATACCGCTGTTGTTTTGCCGTCGGATGTGATTATCGGAGAACCTGATAATAGTGAGAATGGTGGAAAGATAAAAAAAATTGACGAGATTCCAAAGGGCGCAGTGATTCTTGATATTGGCCCTGAAACACAGGCAAAATATGGAGCAATTATCGCAAACGCAAAAACAATTATTTGGAATGGGCCTATCGGATATTTTGAAAATCCCGCATTTAGGCGCGGAACTGATTTTATCTATTACTCTATCGCCCAAAATTCCCAAGCAACATCGATTGTCGGCGGCGGAGATACGTTATCTGCAATATCTAAAAAAGAATACCTCGAAAAAATTGCTCACATTTCAACGGGCGGGGGCGCCATGCTTGAGTTTATCGAAAAAGGAACTCTACCTGGAATAGAAGCACTAAAGAGGTAGCTCAATTACTTTATTTGCTTTTCCGGGAGAAGAAACAATCACAGTCTCTTTATTTTTTTCTACCGACGGCAAAAAACTTTCTCCAATAACAGTATCACCGTCCAACCAATAGAGACGCAAATCCATAAACGTATTTTTATTCCAAAAATTTCTTACTTTCTTATCCGGAAAGATAAACATCATTCCGTCTGCTCCATCGAGTTTTCGATAAAACATGAGTCCTTTTTCCCATTCTTGCGGAGTCGCTGCGGTTAATAATTCATATTTTCTGTTATTTAAAACATACGAAATTGTATTTTTCTTGTTTGAAAGTAACACTTTCCAGCGAAGCAAAAAAAATATAACTCCTGCAGTTATTAAAAAAATGAAAATGATTTTTTTCATTGGTCGGAGCGGCGAGACTTGAACTCGCGACCTCATGCTCCCAAAGCATGCATTCTAGCCATCTGAACTACGCTCCGTGTACTCTATTTTATCACAATACTGTTAGAATGAGATTATGAAGATTATCTATACAAAACATGCTGAAGAAAAACTACAGAGACAAGATTTTAAGAAATTCAAAATCAATAAAACACTTATTAGAAAGATAATCAATAATCCTTATACAAAAACAAAAACTAAATACGGAGATTTTGCAGTTATTGGAAGAGTTGATTCCAATCATATATTAAGAATCATCTATGTTATAATTAACTCAAGCAATAAAGTTATAACATTTCATATAGCCAGAAAGGGGAGATATGAGAATTAAATATTTCAAGGAAGACGACATTTTGGTATTAAGATTCTCAAACAAAAATGTGGATGATTCATATGAAGCTGAGAATGCTATTCTTGAAGTAGATAAAAATAATGCACCTGTTTCTCTTGAGATTTTACATGCTTCACAATTCTTCAATCGTGCCGCTAAGGAACTTCCTAAAGAGGTTAAAACTAAATATTTCTCTGCAATTTGATGCGGCTTACAAAACGTAAAGTTATTGCTGCGATTATTTTTATCATTATTAGTGTCACTGCTCAATTTATTCCTTTTGAGAAAAAAGAAAACCAACAAAATAACTCTTTATTTAAGATCACTCGTGTAATCGACGGAGACACCATTGAAATCGAAGGAGGAAAAACAGTGAGATACATCGGCATCGATGCGCCCGAGCTTCATCATCCGAAGAAACCAGTCCAGTGTTTTGCAAAAGAAGCATACGAAAAAAATAAGGAGCTCGTTGAAGGAAAGATGGTAAAGCTCGAAAAAGATGTCTCTGAAAAAGATAAATATAAAAGATTACTGCGATACGTTTTTCTCTACGATCCCCTTTCTACTTCTGAGGCATTATTCGTCAATAAATATCTTGTCGCCGAAGGATTTGTTCATGCCGCTACTTTCCCGCCGGATGTGAAATATGCGGATATATTTGTCAGTGAACAAAGAAATGCGACAATGAATAAAAAAGGATTGTGGAGCTCATGCTATAATTAACCTTCACGTTGGTTGTATAAATTTCTGTATACTTGAGATTAGGTTTTAAAAAGAATGAATAATATCTTCCACAAAAATAAACGGCTTGTTTTGATCTTTTCTGCGTTGTTTCTTGCATTATTTTTTCTTTTTACATTCATCGTAAAAACCGATATTCTAAATAACTTTGATTTTGATGCGACGGCGAGAATACAGCGATTTACTCCAAGAGCTGTCGACACATTCCTCTCATTTTTCAGTCTGCTTGGAAGTTTTGAAATTACTTTTTTATTCCTTGTGTTTCTTCTTATCTCCAGAAAGAAAAAAATGGTTTTTTTTGTCGTCGGTATTTTTTTTGCGGCTCACGTAGTTGAAATCTTCGGAAAAGCGTTTCTAGAACAACCTGGTCCTCCTATACAATTCTTTCGATATAATCTTCCTTTCCTTTTCTTGAGCACGTATGTTCAGCCCGGATCTTCGTATCCTTCAGGACATGCATTACGCATGGTATTTGTCTTTATTATTGCGCTTTGCTCAATCTATCTTTCTAAAAGACCCGCGATTCGAACAAAATATGTTTTGTATGGCATCCTTTCTCTCATTGCTCTCATTATGCTCTACTCTCGCGTGAGTCTTGGTGAACACTGGTCAACAGACGTAATAGGGGGAATGTTTCTTGGAATATCTGCGGGAATTTTTTCGATATTATTTCTCTGACATCAGCTCTATCTTGTAAAGCTTCATATCTTTTCCGCCAAGATCATATTTATACCGTTCGGTCCCCCGCATGAAGTCGTATGTTTTCTTTCTTTTTTCAATCGCGTCTTTTATCTTATACGCATGAAGAAGCAATCCAACACTGTAATAATTAAAAGAAGGATCGTATCCAGAATTATATCCAAAAACACCTGATTCGTTTTCGAAACTTATTATAGCGGCGACATTTTTTCCTTCGATTTGCAAAAAACAAAGTGTAGTTTTCCAATCTTTTTTTTCTACATTTACCAAATCCCAAAAAAAAGCCTTCATCGCATCGCTCATAAACTCATCTTTTTCCCCGCTTGACAATCTATGCAGTCGGATAAATTCTTCAAAATCGTTTTCTGTTGGTTTTTCGACGCATATATAGTCGTGCGTTACCGTATTTAATCTTCTCATTTTCCGTTTCAGCTCTTTCCTATCAACGCGATCTAATAATAAAAGATATTCGTCCCATGTTTTTGGCAAAGTAATATATGGTGCGGCTATTTGTTCTTTCGAGTTATCTTTAAAAAGATTAACTGTCATAGAGCCTTCTCGAACATAATCGAGTTGTAAAAATTGAACTCCATTTTGTAAGAACCATTCCTGAAGCTTATCCCAGACTTCTTGAAAATAATTGTTATATGCCGAATCAATTACAATGTCACCATAGTCAGTAATTTCTTGTCCGTTTATTACGGATTTCATCCCCAATAAAAACATCTTATTCTCAATTTTCTCAAAGGCTCCATAACCAATGGATTTTCCGTCGTTATAGAAAGCAAATAAAAATACATCTTCTTTCTTACAGAAATGTTTTGTATATGTATCGAGATACCATTGTGTTTGGAATGGGTTGCTGGATAAAGGAAACTCTGAAGAAATTTCTAAAAAGGACTCTAGGCGTTTTAGATTTATCATTATGTATGCTTCGGCATATAATGCCTATTATTATAGTAAAATAATGACATGCAGGCTCTCTATTCTATCATCATCGCAACTTTTGTAACAAGCGCGGTTTCTCTTATCGGCATTCTTTTTTTAAACAAGACCTTGCGGGAAAAATTATCGCAGTATTTCATCAGTTTTGCGGCCGGAGTCATGCTTACTGCGGCCTTCGCCGATCTTCTTCCTGAGGTAGCCGAAGAAGCAAAGGGACTCAATATATTTATTCCTGCCCTGCTCGGAATTGTCGTATTTTTTTTCATTGAGCGATTTATATTATGGTTCCATCATCATGGACACGAGGATGAGATAAAACCGTCGGCAATTTTAATTCTATTGGGAGATTCATTGCATAATTTCTTCGATGGCCTGGCGATTGCCGCAACATTTTTAACCAATCCCGGACTCGGAATCACCACAACGATCGCGATCGTTGCACACGAAATACCTCACGAAATTGCCGATTTTTCTATTCTGATCCATGGAGGAATGAACACCACAAAAGCGCTTCTTTTCAATTTTCTCTCCGCACTAACCGCAATAGCGGGGGGGATAATCGGATTTTATTTTTTTAATGTAATTCAGGCGGTTAGCCCACTCGCCGTTGCATTCACCGCAGGAGTATTTATCTATATTGCCTGTTCCGATCTGATACCTGAGTCGCACAAGGATTTTAAAAAGCAAAAAAAATGGATGCATTCTTTGTCTTTTGTTCTTGGGATCTTAACCATATATTTCTTTGGGATCATTTTTCAACATTAGGCGTATACTATATGCATGGAATCTCTCTACGATCGAATCAATAAAAGATTTCTCAAGCTCGCAGATGCGGTGAGCTTCGGCATGGGAACGCCGAAGAAAAGAAAATTTTAAAAGAAGTCAAAAAGGTAGAGGAAAATTCTTAGCCTATTTCTTCCAAACAAATTGCTAACGGTTTCCTTATTTTATGTCAACTTGACATACCTATAAGACTATAGTATAGTATGAATATATGTACACAATATCAGCACGACAATTACAAAGAGAGTATAAAAAAGTTCTTGAAAAGGCTAATAAAGTTAAAAGGCCTCTTATTGTGATGTCTAATAACAAACCACAAGGAGGTGTTATTGGTCTTGATTTGCTCGAAAAACTACAGCTTGATTTCGTTTTGAAAGAAGCTCTCGCAGAATATAAAGCGGGGAAAACAAAGACTATTTCCACTCCAGAAGAACTAGAGAAAGAATTTAAACAAATGAAAAAAGAAGCAGGTATTAAATAATGATAAAAACTGAGTACTCATCAAGATATCTATCTGAACGGAAAAAGTTTCTTAAGAATAATGTCATAGCTCTTCAGAAAACAATAAAAGCAATTGAAATCTTTGTTCAAAATCCGAACCATCCAAGCTTACATTTGGAAAAATTGCAAGGAACGAATATTTGGACTATTCGCATAGATCAAAGTAATAGAATATTCTTTAATTGGATAAACGAAGAAAAAGTGCTTTTTATCGATATTGGTAAGCATGATAAATATAGTAGATATTAAGATTTCCTCCAAAGCGACCGCGAAAGATCAACCTTATTGCCTTTGAAGATTATCCCCTCTTTTAAAAGCATCTTCTTTTTCGTGGTAATCCCACCAGGGCCCGAATAGCCAGTTAAGCTTCCATTAGCCGCAACGACTCGATGACACGGTGTACGCAGCGCATCTCGATTTATTTTCATAAATAGCCCTACTGCTCGGGCGGCTTTTGGTTTTCCAGCGAGATTTGCCAGCTGGCCGTAAGTTGCCACCTTCCCCTTTGGAATTCTGCGAGTCAGACTATAAATTTTTTCTTTGAATGAAATAATTTTCATAGTAAGATATTAACACATGAAAAAATTCTTAGTAACTGTGTGTGTATTATTTTTGATCTTTGTTTGGACAAGAGGAGGATTGGATAAAATATTTTTTGATATTGATCTAGGAAGAGATTTGAGCGAAATGTCAAAGCTGTGGACCGGAACAAAAGTGATTTGGCTTGGGCCCAGACTTGATCCGGGTTTCCACGCGAGTCCTCTTTATTATTATCTCTATTATCCTGCGCTTTATATTGCCCGCGGCGACGCTCACGCAATTATTGTTTTTTCTGTGCTTCTTGCCGCTTCTGCCCTTGCAGTATTTGGATATCTCGGTGTAAAAAAGTGGGGCATCGCAGGAATACTTCCTGTCATTATCATCGGCCTCATGCCTTGGTGGCAAAGCATCGCGCTTCACCCCGGGAATGGCTACACGTACGCAATATTTTTTCTTGTATTTCTTGTCAGCTTGTGGTTTGAGTTACCGCTTTTTATATCTTCGCTTTTTTTAGGACTTTCACTATCATTCCATCCTGCTGCAGTATTTGGACTTCTTCTTTTATTCTATGAGTGGTGGAAGAAAAATCATTCGATTAAATCCTTTATTGCTATTATTCCTGGTTTAGTAATTCCGTCTTTTCCTATTATTTTGTTTGAAATTATTACTAAAGGGTATCTCATCCGCCAGTGGCTCACCCATCCCAAAAGCGCGTTTCAGTTGCAGCCGCAGTTCCAGAATCTTTTTGATCTAACTCAATCATCCCACATTAATTTTTTTATTGCGGCCGGAATATTTCTGCTTGCGTTTTTTATTGCGAAGAAAAGGGTGAAAACGTGGCTTCTTTTTAGTTTAGTTGGGGTACTTTTTTTTGCGCTTGCAGCAACTACTCGTGGGCATTATTTGTTTGGCTTCCTTCTTATGGTATGGTTCTCGATGATTGTTTCGTTGATGCAAAATACGTTAGGAAAAGTTGTTCTAGTTTTTCTTGCAATGATTATTGTTGTAACGAATGTCGTTTTTGCAAAGACCCCCCCTCCATCAAAGCGCTCAATTTCAAAAATCGATGGCGTGGTAAATCAATTCGTTAAGAATGGAAAAATAAACAAGAATCAAAAAATTGCAGTGCTTGCGATATTGGATAAGGCGAATAAAGTCCCGATGGCAGACGACTACCGTTTTTTCCTTCGCGTCAAAGGGTATCATGTCCTCAACGTCCAACAATACTCACAAGCAGATATGCTTGTTCTTTTCGTCGAGGAGCCTGATTTTCCGTGGGCATCATGGTCTTCATGGGAAACCGACCAGTTTGGGAGTAAAAAGATTATTGATCAGAGAGAGATAGGCGAAATCAAAATCGCTACATACGTGAAACAATAATTTTATTAAGTAGTATAATTTCTACATGAAGGTAATTTTCGTAGCTCCAAGAATCAATCTTTCAAAAGAGTTGATACAGAAACTCGAAGAGGTCGCCGAAGTCTACTTCTTTGAAGATTCTCCAATCGATATTCGAGATATTAACATGCTTAAAGAAAAAGGAGATAAAATTCTCTGTCCGTTTCCCGAACCTATGGCTTGGAAATTCCCCAATGAGTTTATCAAAGAAATTCCGGACCTGAAGGCAATCTGTCTTTCTACAACGAGTTTTAGCTGGGTAGATGGGAAACTGTTGAGAACCATCGGAGCACATCTTACTAATGTTCCGAATCCACCGAACGTTGCTGCCGAATCTGCTATTTTCTGTATGTTTGGCGTCGCCAAAAAATACGCTGTTACATTTAAAGATAAAAAATTTGAATACAAACCAACCAACTTTTTACTCGAAGTAACAAATAAAACCATGGGTATTGTAGGACTGGGAAGAATTGGCTCAAGAATTGCAGAGTTAGGAAAAAGAATGGGAATGAACGTAATATATTGGTCGCGAAAAACGAGAAACGAGACATATACATATGTTGAACTTGAAGACCTCTTCAAAACTTCTGACTTTATTTTTACGACTACAGTCCTTAACGACGAAACCAAAAAACTCATTTCTGCTAAATTGATCAACTTAATGAAACCGACTTCATCAATTATTGCCACTATTAATGGGGATATAGTAGACATGGATTATTTGCTTCAAAGAGTCAAAGAGAAGAAGATATATGGTTGTGCTTTATCATCGGGGGATAAAACAATCGCAGATTACGAAGGAAATGTTTTCTCTCTCTACATTAACAATTGGTACACAAAGGAAACGGTTGAACAAAAAATGAAAGCCTGGGTCGAATCAATCATCTCTATAATTAAAGATAAACCCATTAACTTAGTCAACTAAAGTTGCATTGACCGGAGACAACCCATCTGTTTAAGAAATTTGTTATAAGGAAGACCTATTACTTTAGCGGTTTCTAGTCCGAACTCATTTTCTATCGCCTTATGTTTTTCTTTTGGGTAATACAAAATGATCGAATGTAAAAAATCATCGATTATATATAACCCAATCGTTCCATTTTTATACGCATACTCTACATAGTTCATCTTTACGATATTCGCAACCTTAAATCCCCGGTTCTTAAGCCATGCAAATCCGGCGTTTTTATCCGGAATCGTTTCATGTTTTATGATAGTGAATCGGCCATCATGTTCTTTAAGTATGTGGATTTCATATCGATCCATATATTCGACAAACTTTTCCACATCATTGCCTTTATGCTCTCCATAATAATGCGTCGAAACAACTTCTTTTATTTTCTTCGCGCCTTTTTCTTTAAGAAGTTTCAGTATTTTTTTAAACGACTCCACCCGATACTTTTTTTCCTGGGGTTTCATATGATACCTAACTAAACTCTGAAAATATCAGTTTGTTTTTATAACACATAATCGATGCTTTTATATGAGGAATTATGTTTGTGGGCAAAGAATTTAAATCAAACCATTTGATGTGATCGGCTTTATCGGGTTCGTTATTTTTCGGTTCACCTTCCCAATATTCAACTTTAAAGAAAAAATCAATATACTCAAAGTTGTCTATCTTCTTTTCATGCCGATGCATAACATGATAAAAGGTTAAGTCTGTTTGTCCTATCTTTAACCCAATTTCTTCTTGTAATTCTCGTATCAGGGCGTCTTTTATCGTTTCGTCTTTTTCGAGATGTCCCGCCGGAAGCCCTTAATACCCGTCCATCCAACCGGTCTCTTTCCGTAATAAAAGGAGAATCTTGTGTTCTTTAATGATGAGGGCGTACGCTGCGCAACGGAGAGTATGACGTTTTGTAATCATTCAGATAGTATATAATTCACGAGTTTCGCACTTCAACTTCTTTTAAGGTAGACTAAAAGTATGGTTAAATCATTATGCTCCAAAGATTTGTACTGTACTTTTTTAAAAGTAACAACAAAAAGATACT
>Ga0233420_10000132_pt1 | contig 33879 bp, 34 predicted proteins | sample Watercolumn_Mata_4_FD_183009 | JGI IMG/M metagenome (GOLD analysis project Ga0233420, IMG submission 183009) | Freshwater microbial communities from Lake Matano, South Sulawesi, Indonesia - Watercolumn_Matano_2014_102_MG | ecosystem: Environmental > Aquatic > Freshwater > Lake | place...
ATTGTGGCTGTGAACCTTTAATATTTCTTCTCTAGCTTTTAGATCGGGCATATCTACAACAACGCGGCGATCGAAACGTCCTGGACGTAATAGGGCAGGATCTAGAATGTCTGGTCTATTTGTGGCTGCGATGACAATTACATTTGTACCGGTTTCAAAGCCGTCCATTTCAGTCAAAATTTGATTTAAAGTTTGTTCTCTTTCATCATGTCCACCTCCCATTCCCGCACCTCTATGACGACCTACCGCATCAATTTCATCAATAAAAACAATACAAGGAGCATTTCTTTTAGCTTTGTTAAAAAGATCTCTTACGCGAGAGGCTCCAACTCCCACAAACATTTCCACAAATTCAGAACCTGATATACTAAAAAACGGGACGTCTGCTTCTCCGGCAATGGCACGAGCAAGAAGGGTTTTACCTGTTCCCGGAGGGCCAAAAAGCATTACTCCTTTTGGGATTTTGGCTCCCATGGCAATGTATTTTTGCGGTTCTTTCAGAAAGTCTACTATTTCAGCGAGTTCTTCTTTGGCTTCCTCTATTCCGGCGACATCATCAAAAGTGGTTTTTTGTTTCCCTTTGTCATAAAGCTTGGCACGGCTTTTCCCAAATGACATTGCTTGATTATTGCTGGATTGAGCTGAGCGCATCATGAAAACAAAAAATCCAACAATTAATAAGAAAGGAATAATTCCTATTAAGAGATCTGTCCAAAATTTATTTCCTTCAGTATTTGAAACTACGAGGGGCAGTTTTGAAATGATGTCGTTTGGCACGCCGGATTTTTCTAGAAGTTCATAGACGGTAGAGCCGGGTTCTTTGTAGGCATATTGTTTTACGCCATCAACCATTTCGATATTAATTTTATTATCATTTACACTTAATTGACGAATCGTTCCAGCTTGAACTTCTGAGATAAATTGGCTCAAAGTAATCTCTTGGCTTTGAGTTTGAGCAGGATTGAAAATCATCAATGCTGAAGCCGCTAAAAGGGCTATGATTACGATGTATATTAATGGATTTCGGCGTGGTGATGGTGGTAAAACAGGCATATGTAAAAATTTATTTATTAAAAAGTACTATAATACTGGACTTTTTCGTGTTTTTTTTCAAGAGTTATTCGAACTGATATTTATGCGGATTTTTTTATGTTGAGAATGTTGTTTTTGACTGAGAAAACGAGTTTTCCAAGGGTCTTTTTTTTATTGCCTAATCCGCTGTTGATAACTTTTATAACTTCTTCAACGTGTGAAGTCTCGAGATTTTGAGTGTTACCTATAAAGTTTTTGTAGAGTTGTAAAATGATTTCTTTTTGGATGGGTTTTGGTTGTTTACGAATATTTTTGATGTTAATTTCAGAAGATTTTTTATTGATAGAATTTTTACTAATCCATTCTGAAGCTTGAGTCTCCAGTAATGTTGAAATTCCGCGAAAATGATGTGTGTTTTTGGCTACGGTTTCAGTAATACTGGGGTTGATTTTTTTAAAAGCGGGGATGATTTTATGACGAACATAATTTCTTTTATATACAGTATCTTTGTTGCTTTTATCTGTTCGGAAAGGAATTTTACTTGTCTTTAAATATTTCAAAATTTGATTTTTGGAGATGTCGAGAAGTGGTCTAAAAAGCTGAATTTTTTTTGTAAGAGACTCGAGCTCTTTCATTCCTGCAAGGCCTTTAAACCCTGCTCCGCGAGTAAAATTCATAATGATGGTTTCCAGGTTATCATCCGCTTGATGCGCAGTAATTATAAAGTTGGCTTTGTGTTTTTTTGCTAATTCATAGAAAAAATTGTAGCGAATTTCACGTCCGGTTTCTTCGATTCCTTTTTTTAAAGTTTTACTGAGCTTTTTTATGTCTTTTTTAAGCGAATAAAAGAAGTGGTTTTTGCCTTCAGTTAGCTTCTTTACGAATTTCTCATCGAGATTGCTTTCAACTCCTCGTAATAAGTGATTTACGTGAGCTACTATGATCTTTAAGGGATGCAATTTTGATAATTTGTCTAAAAGATGGAATAAAAAAACCGAATCTGGTCCTCCAGACAACCCTAAAATTACAATAGATCTTTTTGGCAAAAATTCTTTTAATTTCTCTAAAATTTTAATCTCTATTTTTTTTAATTCTTGCGGATTCATTAGTTGTTTGAGTGAGGAGAATGAGTTTGTCGAAATTATCGTCATCGGCTGCCATATTCGAGATCATTTTGCCGCATTTTTGGCATTTATGATAGATAATCCATCCCTTTTTCCCATTTTGGTCTACGGCAACTGGGGCCATCAGGTTTTTGCATTCGCTCAGTCGGTCTCCAGGAAGGTCTTTATCAACATGTAGAGAATATAAACACTCTTGGCAGTGGTTGCGATAACTGCCTTTCAATTTGGTGTTTTTGTGGTCACAATTTTGACAGGTAAAGTTTTCGTTTTTGGCTATGAAGTTTTTGCGGGTTTGCATGGGGGGAGTGAATTGGGGGTGAATCCTTGAATTCTTGGCTTAAATATGGTACAATTATACAAAATAAAAACTAAAAAATAAAAACAAAAAATATGAAAAAGTTATCTACATTGCTTTTAGTGGGAATTATCGTTGTTTTAGCGACTGGTTTTTATGCTGGATATTCATTCTGGCAAAAATCTTCTGCTGAGCTTCAAATTGAACAATTGGATAAAGACTTGGAAATGAGTAAAGCCAAGATTTTGAAGTATGAAAACGAGAGAATTTTACAGGCTATTTCTGCAAAACAGACATTAAATAATCTGAAAGCTACAAGGATGGAATGGTCTGAAGTTATAAAAGATGTAAGAAATACTTTGCCAAAGGCTGGTGATGGGGCGGAGATAGTAGAGGTTCTTTCTTATTCAGGGTCTACTAATAGGGAAATCTCGATGAGTTTGAAAACGCTTGCTGGTAGCGAAAATCCATTTTTAGATGTCGCTAAATTGATAGCGTCTTTTAATAAGGAAAATTCTAATTTTAAGGATCCTTTTGTCCCATCAATAGGTATTGGTGAAGATAAGGAGGGAAGTACTATTTTGAACTTTTCTCTTAACACAAAATATTTGAAAACGGATGTTACTAAGGCTTTGGAAGAGAAAACTCAACCTGAACCTGTAGTGGAAAAGCCTGTCGTGAAAGAGGCTGTCACGGTTCCTGTGGAAACTCCCATAAGTAAACCTATGCCTCGTTAATTTTAATAATTTTTAATAATAAAAATATGTTAGGTAAAAATGAAACAACTGCTCCTGAAGTAAAAATAAGTACGCAATCAAGATCAATGCCTTTAATTGGGGCTTTTATGATCTTGGTTTCCGTGGCTGTTTTTGTTTTTTTGGTCAAACCTATTGGGAATAAAGTTGATGAATTGCAAGTTAGTGTTATTGGTAAAACTCAGGAATTGAATGCAATGAAGGAACGAATTAAGGTTATGGAAAATTCCAAAACTGAATATGGTCTTACGAATGAATTACAAAAAATGGAAGTAGAAAACTCTGTTCCAGTTGGTGTACGACAAGACGGGGCGATTACGGATTTGGTTAATTTGGCTAAGGATAATAATATTGATCTTACCTCTATAGGATTTGGAAAAGGAGGGACTGATAAAGAAAAAATAGGATCTTTGCAGATTAGTGCTGGATTTGATGGTACATATGAAGATCTAATAGCCTTTTTGAAAGATTTAGAGCAAAACAGAAGAATGTTTAAAGTGAATTCGATCAGTGTACAGTTGGTTGATACAGATGTAATTGGTTTTAAGAGAGCGATTTTCTCTTTGGCGATGGAAACTTTTTATCAAGAATAATTAAAATATCCTTACAAATATGGATTCTCAAAATAAAATTACTTTAGGGCAAAATGTTGCAGCGGATGCCAACGTGGATGCTTCAGATTATTTTATCAAAGACGCCGGGATTGGAGGTGATATTTTGAAGGAGATTAAGGGAATGAAAATTATAGAAACCGATGATATGATTTATGGAGTTTCAGATGAAACTAACCGTACTTTCTCTCAAAAAATTGATGATTTTCTAATTAATCATTCGAAGATTTCTTTGAAAGATAAATCATATTTTTTCCATATGTTGGCTGTGATGGTGGATTCAGGAGTTCCCGTAATTCATTCTGTAAAAACATTAGCTGGGTATACTGAAAATGCTAGATTTAGAAGAGTTTTAAATACGGTTGCTCATAATTGTGAAGTTGGATCAACTTTGGCTGATGCTATGAGTAGATTTGCAGATGTTTTCTCAGAAGCAGAGGTTGGAATTGTGAGAGCCGGAGAAGAAACTGGACGCATGGATGTGACTTTATTCAATTTGTCGGGGCAACTTGATAAACAACATGAACTTAATATGAAATTGTGGAGTGCCTCTATTTATCCGATAGCGGTTTTAGTAGTTTTAGTTTTGGTTACTGTGGGAATGTTGGTTTGGGTTTTGCCAAATTTACTTTCTTTGTTGACCGAAGGAGGAGTAAGTGAAAATAAATTACCGACTACTACAAGATTTTTGATGGGTGTTCAAAGAGGATTTGTGGATTATTGGTGGGCTATTTTGATGGTTTTAGCTGGAGGATACGGATTGTTTAGCGTTTATATTGGAACTGATTATGGTTCTGTGAAATGGGATTATATGAAATTAAGAGTTCCGCTTATCGGGAAATTGTTGAAAAAAATTTATGTATTACGTTTTGTTTCTATGCTAGGACTTTTGATAGAAGCTGGAATTCCTGTAATTAAGGTTTTAAAAGTTAGTGGGAATGCGATTTCTAATAGAATTTATAAATTAAAAGCTCAAGAAATTATTGATGTGGTTAAGACTGGGGCAAAAATTTCGGAAAGCATGGCTGATACTGAATTTTTATTTCCTCATGAAGTGGTTGAGATGATGAGAGTGGGGGAAAGTTCAGCTCAGTTGGCAGAGGTTTCCGAAAAAATTTCTACGCAATATCAGAGAGAAGTTGATAATACTTTAAGAAAGGTGACGTCACTTTTTGAACCAATAATGATTTTGGTAGTTGGACTTTTTGTGGCTTTGCTTGCGATTGCAATTATGGCACCGATATTCAATTTAAATAGTGTAGTTACTTTACAATAAGCTTTTTATGTCTAAGATTTTGAGTTTAAAAAAAGGCTTTACGTTGATAGAAATCTTAATTGTAATTACGATTATCGCAATTTTAGCGGTGTTGTCAGCCGCTGGATATACCGCTTTTAGAAAAGCAGCTTTGATTGATTTAAGTGCGGACTCTTTAGTGGCTCAGATTAACGAAATGAGAGATAAGGCGATTCATGGAACGAAGGAGGGAATAGATGGTGAAGGTGAAAAATTCTTGAAATGTTATGGGGTAAATTTTGAAAAGTCAGCTGATTCGGAAAACACAGGATATAAAATGATTGCAGTAGCCTATAGATTTACTAATCAGAAAGTTTGGGGTGCAGGAAAATGGGAATATGAGGGGTGTAGTGATGAAAAATTGGAGGGAGAGTTACCTCTTGAGATGGATTCAATGGTGAATATTGAAAGTGTTGTTTTGCAAGTGGAAGATGGGACGCAGACTCCTTTTGATGGTGAGTTTTTAACGATGAGATTTGCTCCTCCGGATGGAACTGCTGATTTTTTGGGGATAGAGAATCCTAATGGCAAGGCTCTTGTAAAATTAAGATATGGAGCTGGAACAGATGATCGTTATACAAAAATTGTTGGGATAGATTTGAAAACCGGAAAAGTTATTAAATATTAAAATGAAACAAATTAAGCATAAAATTAGCAATACAAACGGATTTACGCTGATAGAAACAATGATTGGGTTGATGATTCTGACAATTGCGATTGTGGCGGCAACGAGTTTGCTTATCGGTCTTATTCAGTCAAATAAACAAATTGTGAAAAGTTTGCAGGCTCATTATTTGGCTCAAGAAGGACTTGAAGCGGTGAGAAATATTAGAGATACAAACTGGATGCGTAATAATAATTGGTTAAATGGATTTGCTCCTCTTACGAATAATCCTGTTTCGTATTATTTAGGATTTAATTTTGACGGAATGAATTCCCTTGGTTCAAATCCTAACGCTGTGGAGTCTGAGATGTCTCCAATGTGGGAATTTGAAGGGGATGGGAAAATCTATCTATGTGGAGGTGATCAACTTGGAAAACAGTATTTTTCTACTCAGTGTGATGGAGGAGTACAGGGAAAAGAGACTGAATTTGAAAGACATATTTGGATATCTGAGCCTGAATATTGTGCAGAAGAGGGGCTGGAAGAGCGATTAGTAAATTTGTGTGACGAGGGAAAGGTGATTTTAGTAAAATCTGTTGTTACTTTCGGGGAATCAGAAATTTCTCTTGAGGAGATTCTAACTGATTGGAAAGGAGGAGCTTTATAATTATTTATGATGTTTAATAAAAAATTACAAAAAGGATTTACGTTAATAGAAATGCTGGTTGCCATGACGATTTTTGTGATTTTTATGGGGGTAGTGATCCAGTCTTATTTAGGTATAGTGACCTCTCAGAGAGAGGCTAACGAATATCGTGTAATGTATAGCGAGGCTAGAGCTATTTTCGACAAATTTAGTGATGAAATTAGGAATGGAGTGATTAGTTATGATCAAATGGGGGCGAAAAACGGAATCCCTTTGCCAGATCCTGTTACAAGATTAGTGCTTTTTTCTCCGGATCAAACAAGAGGTGTTATCTTCCAATATCGAGATGAAAAAATTGGATTTTTGGAGTTTGAAAGGGAGGGGGGGGCGCTTAAAACTATGGAAAAATTTGCTAATCAATTTCAGTTAAAAGAGAGTTATCTTCTTAATTCTGATCGGATTAAGGTTGAAGATTTAAATATTTACATTTCTCCTAAGGATGATCCTTATAGACCGGAAAATGTTGTTAATAATAGTTTGCAATATCAACCAAAAGTGACTTTGTTTGCGAAATTTTCTAAAGAAATTAGTCCTGGTAGGCCACCGTTGGAGTTGAATTTGCAGACTACGATTTCTTCTAGAAGTTATGTGCCGGGATATGTGGCTCCGTATTTGAGAAATGTTGTGGAGGTGGGGGGACAATTGCAGTTATCTGATGCAATATTTGCTGATTTGGAAGGAGAGGAGGATTTATTTAACCAAGAAGAAAATAATGAAGAATAGGTTGAGTGAAAATTTGCGGAGAGAGAAGGGGACGGCTTTATTGACTGCTATGTTGATTATGGGAGTTTTGATTGCTATTTCGATTGCTTTGTCGAGTTTGGTGATGAGAGAAGTGAGAGTAACTAAAGATTTAATGGATGCTGGTAAAGCTTTTTATGCTGCTGAATCGGGAGTGGAAGAAGCTCTTTATTTTCTAAATCATGAGTTACCCGGGTGGCAAACTAGTGAAGAAGGAATGGAAAATAGACCTGTTTCTACAGAGGGAGGCACATTTAAATATGAAGTGAAGAATCAATGCAATACGTATCCTTGTATTGATAAAGAGTATAAAGTGGAGGGAGTCGATGATATGAAAGCTTTTTATGGAGTGATGAAGTTGAATGAAAGTGTGTTAATACCGCTTTTTGTGGTAGATGCTGGGAATATCAGATCTGTGGAAAATTTTACGGTTGAATTTTGGGCGGATTTTAATCCAAATGATGATTTAAATAAGACTGGAAATATTTCCGGGTGGGATGTTCTGCGTTGGAAGGTTTTCGGGATGAAACAAGAAAATAATAATAATTATATTACGGAATCAATTAGTGATTTTATGCCTTTGGCTAAAACTACTAGCGAAGAGTTTTCTAGTGCGGCTATGCCTTCTTGGTTTTGGACAATTAAATGTAGCGAGAAAGATCAAGATTTGGATGAAAATGGTGATCCTGTTAGGATAACAGATGGGATAGAGTGTAGGGATTACGATGTGCTTTCTTATGATCCAAGTTCTGGTAATGATGAATGCGATAACGCAAGTCTTTGGGCGAGAGATTATTATGCCAGTACAGGACTAGACATTAAGAATACTGGGTGTAAAAAAATTGAGCTATTTGTGCATGAAAGGTTAGCGACGGAGTCTCCTAATGCAGATGGATATACTGGATTAAATTATTTGAGTTTAACGAATATTGTTAATCCGGCGATGTTTAAAAATTATGATAATAAAGAGGATTTAGCTAAGTTGTATTTTAGAGTGGAAACGTATGAGGATAATACGGTGCGTGAGGTAGCTGAGATTATTTCGGATGGATATGCGGGGAATTCTAAACAAAGTATTAAAGTCATGAAAAGAAGGGATTCGTATATGCCGGTGTTTAATTTTTCGATTTATAGTACATATGGTAGCACTGGAGGTCAGGAGCAATATTATTTTATGAATGACCCAAAGGGAGTTAATAATTTCCAAATAGGTAGCTAAGCCTTATATCTCCTTGAAAATCCTTTCTCAAGCTGGTAAGTTTGCGGCATGGGAAAATTTTACGTGTCTACAGCAATAGCTTATGTGAATGCACCGCCACATATTGGGTTCGCTCTTGAAGTGATCCAAGCAGATGTTTTGGCGAGGTATCATCGTTTAAAAGGTGACGATACTTTTTATCTGACCGGAGTGGATGAGCATGGAGTGAAGCTTTATGAAGCGGCTCAGGCGGCAGGAATGACGCCTCAGGCTTTTGTTGATCAGAATGCTGCTAAATTTCAGGCTTTGAAAGAAATTTTGAATTTGTCGAATGATGATTTTATTCGTACGACTTCTGAAAGACACAAAAAAGGTGCAAGGAAAATTTGGATGGCGATGTTTGAGAAAGGGGATCTTTATAAAGGTTCTTATAAGGGGAATTATTGTGTGGGATGTGAAGCTTTTATTGCGGATAAAGACTTGGATGAAAATGGTTTTTGTCCAAATCATAAAAAGAAACCAGAAGTTCTAGAAGAGGAAAATTATTTTTTCAAACTTTCGAAATATTCAGATCAAATTAAACATGCGATTGAAACTGGAGAAATGAAAGTTGTTCCTGACAGTAGAAAACATGAGATCCTGAATTTGATAGGGGAGAATGGGCTTACAGATGTGAGTTTCTCTAGGCCAAAAAAAGTTTTACCTTGGGGAATTGATGTGCCGAATGATGATTCGCAGGTGATGTATGTGTGGTGTGATGCTTTAACAAATTATATTTCGGCTCTTGGATATGGGAATGAAGATGAGACTGATTTTGAGAAGTTTTGGCCATGTGATGCGCATATTATTGGAAAAGATATTTTGAGATTTCATGCGGGAGTGTGGATTGGGATGTTGCTTTCTGCAGGAATTAAGTTGCCGAAATCGGTTTGTGTCCATGGATTTATTACCAGTGAGGGACAAAAAATGAGTAAAAGTTTGGGAAATGTAGTTGATCCTTTGATCTATGTGGATAAATATGGGGCGGATTCACTACGATATTTCTTGATGAGAGAAATTCCGACTTTTGATGACGGGGATTTTAGCCATAAAAGGTTTGTGGAAGTTTATAATAGCGAGCTTGCAAATGGGCTTGGTAACTTGGTAAATAGAGTAGTGATGATGACTGAAAGATATCTTGGAGGGAGGGTTTCTGTGGCTACAAATGGTGAAGGCGTGCATGATCGTATCATTGGATTACTGAAAAGATATGATGTGGCGATGGAAAATTTTGATTTGAAAACTGCGTGTGAAACTATTTATGAAGTGGTGGATTTTGGAAATAAATATATTGATGATAAAAAACCTTGGGTGATGGCCAAGGAAGAAAGTAAAGAATTGCCGGATGTTCTATATAATTTGTTGGAATTATTGAGGTTTATAGCGATGATGCTTCTGCCTTATGTTCCTAAAACTGCTGATAAAATCCTTGAGCAATTAGGGATGAAGGGAAAAGAGGTAGAATGGGGAGAGGATTGGGGTGTTCTACAGGAGGGAAGTTTAGTTCAAAAAGCGGATGTTCTTTTCCAAAGGTTGGAAGAATAGATTATTTGTTAGGGGTTTTGGGTTTCTTTTGGAAGTTCTTGGACTGTGTCAGCAGAGTAATTTCCTACGTCTACTACGAATTTAATCATGATTCTTACTATTGAGTAGGAGAATATCACAGCAATTAATCCGATAATTGCCCAGGTGAGATGCTTTTTGCCTTGTTACAGTTTTTCTGTATCTGCTCCGCTGCTAGTGATGGCAAATGCCGCTTGAACAATGGTAAATACAGCGATTGGTGCAGCGAAATATAGTAAAGTTCCAGCGATTATTTGAAGAAGAGTGTTTGTTAAAGTTTTAGCATCATTTTTTTGCATATTTTGATCCGATACCAATGAACCCAGAGGTGCGTTTACGGGGCGATATTTATCTGGAACATTATATCCATGAGCCATTTGAATGTTGGCGAGAAAGATGGATAGAAGTGTTGCGATGATGATAATTTTCTTGAACATATTTGTTTTTGATTGTGGTCTTTTTAGCTTGATTCGGTAGGAGTTCCTGAGTCAAAGAAGTCAAATTGAGAAACTCCTGCGACTATCCCATATGCTCCTGCAATTATGGCCATACCTATGACCAAATATAGAATAATATTTCTAGCTTTGGTGATGTCTTCTTCTTTTCCCATAGACATGATGTAGTAAATCGAGGCTACTACTAAGGAAATTAGTGTTAAATAAAATGACCAGCGTAATACAGTTTTAATAGCTATACCAACTCCTTGTTCCAGCTCTACATTTGGTAAATTCTTAAAGGTGGTGAGTTGAGCTTCATGATCCTTATCCGCAGTAGGGGCTATTTCGTTTATTAATTTGTCTACATCAACTTTTGTATCTGTTTTCCCCTCTATTGCGAATACAGTACTTGTCGGAATTATCAAACTAAAGATTAGAATTGTGATTAAAGCTGTTTTTTTTATATTTATTTTGTACATATTTTTAACTACATAGGTGGATCTATTTTTAGATTAGCTACAATTGAAACAATTGTATAGGCGAGTAAAGCAATAACCAACCCTATAATTGCATACATAGCTTCGTTTTTAGCCTTGCCTATGGCTTCATCATTTCCGTAAGCCACGACAAATCTTACTCCGGAAACAATCAACATTAAAAAGGAGATCATGCTGACAAATCCTATAAATCCAGTAGTCGCTTTTGGTAATAAGATTTCGGTAAGAATTCTTTGGGTGGAGGAAGTATTTCTGTTTTTATCGTTTATTGCTTTTTGATCTTCATCGGTAGGCCCTGGGAGTGTATTTGGCTTGTCTATTAGAGGAGCTTGGTATGTTCGGCCTGCTGCAATTAATGTATGTGTTCCTGAAGATGGATCGGTTGTGTCAGCGAAGGCTAAAGTTATTCCGAAGGCATAATTTATTACTAGTGAAACCAAAATATATAAAGCAATTTTTTTCATTTTTATTTTGTCGTGAAGAAATTTGGATTGATTGTGTAAAGGATTAGTCCTGATAAGAAAAGTACAGCAAGTCCGCTGATTGATTTAATAATTCTATTTTTGCCACTGTCTAAAGCTTGAGGATCTCCGCCTGACATGGCGATTTGGATGCCGCTGATAATAATTACAGTGACTGCAATGAGGCCGACTAAGCTGGCTGCCCAGGTATAAATTGAGGCGATGTATCCTTCAATCATAGTAGTACCTCCTTTGCTCAAAATGACCATTACTTCTTCGCAGATTTTACCATTAACTTTTTTGTTTTCTGGGTTTGTTACGAGTGTGCAAGGGGCCTCACATGTTAGGTTTAATTCAGGGCTACTATAAATTCCATCTACGACGGTTGTTGTTCTGCAGCAAGTTCGAGATTTATATTCAGCTCCTGTTTCGTTTGGTTCCCCAAAACCTTCCTCTATAATTGTAATTAAAAATTTATTTTTCTCTGTATCTTTAATGCAGGGGGCTGCAGCAAATGCTTGAAGTGGTATTGCTAGGATAATGCTAACGAATGTGAATAAGGCTAATTTTGAGAATAATTTTTTCATTTTCGACTATTTTGCAGAAATAAAAATGGATTGAATGAAAATAGTAATGATATATGACATAAACACGATAACTAAACCGATCATTGCATACTTGAAAATCTCTTTTGCTTCGTCGACTTTTTGTTGATTTCCCTGGGATACCATCATCATAAATCCGGATGCAATTACCAGAATAACGGCAATAGAGCCAATAACGTATGAGGCATATTCGATCACTTTTTTAATTAAATTTACAATTGGAGATGGGCTGTTTTCTGATGTATTGAAATAGCTGGCAGGTTGATTTTGGCCTCCTTGTAGTTTTAAATTGGTTTTTACATTAAAAGTTTTACTTGGACTATTAATGCTTTCTGCGGCATGTCCTGTTGTTGGAATTGCAAAAACCATCAGATTTAAGGTGAGAGCTGTGATTATAATAAGAGCAATTTTTTTCATTTTTGGGTGCTAAAAATTAGCTTTCAAATTCTTTTGGAATATTTTCCAAGGCTTTTTCTTCTGAAATTAAATTAGCTTGGAATAGATCTGTAACGGCTTTTTTCATGGTTTGCATCCCTTCTTTGGTAGAAGTTTCGATTACAGAATTAACTTGATGAGTAGTTCCTTTACGGATCATGTTGGCGATTGCATTATTTACGAACATAATTTCGAATGCGGCAATTCGGCCTTTTTCATCTTTTGTTTTAATCAATGATTGCCAAAATACAGCACGCAAAGATTCTGCTAACTGTGATCTAATTTGGTTTTGTTGTTCGGAAGGGAATGCGTCAATGATACGATTGATAGAATTGGCACATCCGCTGGTGTGTAGAGTGGTTAGCACTAAGTGACCTGTTTCTGCGGCTGTGATTGCTTGTTGCATTGTTTCCAAATCACGCATTTCTCCAAGTAAAACGACATCAGGACTTTCTCTAAGTGAGCTTTTTAAAGCTCTCCCAAAACTGTGAGTATTTGTTCCAACTTCTCTTTGTTGGATAACAGATTGAATATCTTTATGAACATACTCAATCGGATCTTCGATAGTGATGATGTGTTTCTTACTATTTTTATTTAGTTCGTGAACCATTGAAGCCATAGTAGTAGTTTTTCCTGAACCGGTAGGGCCGGTAACTATTACTAGACCGTTGTGATATTTAATAGCTTTCTTCATTTGAGCAGGTAAACCAAGTTCATCCATAGACATTACGGTCTCAGGAATAAGTCTAAATACTGCTGAAATACCTTTTCTTTGAACAAACATACTTACTCTAAATCTGCAAATATTTTCGATATCGATTGAAAAATCCAGGTCCAAAGTTTTTTCGAAAAGTTTTTTTTGCTCTGGAGTCATAATCTCAAGAAGGTATTCCTCGGCCATTTTCTTGGTTAGCAAAGCATGCTCTTCGATACGAATAAGGTCGCCGTTGATGCGTAAAGTTGGTTTTACGCCTGTGGCGACGTAAATGTCTGAAGCTTTATACTGCACAGCAGTTCTAAAGATTTTATCTAGCTTATACATTTTGTGTTTGTTTTATTTTTATCGTTACATTATACCATTTTAAGGCAATCTTAGCAAGAGGGGGAGATATAATGATTTTTAGGCGGAGAGTGATATTTTATCTAAAATCTGGAGGGTCTCTTGTAAATTTGTGGTTTGGATGAGTTTTTGTCTTAGTAAAGAGGCATTTGGTACTTCCTTAATGTAAGAGGCGAGATGTTTTCTCATTTCCATTAAGCCTACTTTTTCTCCTAAATTTTTGACGCTTAATTTTAAATGTTTTTTTATTGTGGGGATTTTTTTGGCTAAAGTTTTGGGAGAAGAATATTTTTTATTATTTAATTTTGCGTAAATTTCTTTTAATAACCAAGGGTTCCCGAATGATGCTCTGCCAATCATCAGTCCATCTAGAGTTATTTTTTTGTCAGGGCTTTTTAGTCTTTCTAGAGCCGTTTCTGCGGAATCAATGTCTCCATTGCCAATTACTGGAATTTGCAAAATGCTTTTAGCTAAATAAATTTGATCCCAGTTTGCTTTGCCTGAAAATCCTTGTTTGGTGGTGCGTCCATGAATAGTTATTAATTTTGCGCCTGCCGATTCTAGTTCTTTCAAAAAGGAAATGAATTGCGTCTCGTCGTAATTTCCATATCCTAGGCGAGTTTTTACTGATACAGGAATTTTTACAGCTTTTGATAAAGTATGAACTATTTCAGCGGCTAACAGAGAATTTTTTATTAAAGCGGATCCTTGTTCTGATTTGACAACTTTTCTTACCGGACAGCCCATGTTGATATCTATTCCGGAAACTCCGATTTGTTCCAACCGTTTTCCTGCTTCTGCGAAAAATTCAGGAGTTTTTCCGAAAAGTTGCATGATTAATGGTTGCTCAATTTTTTCAAATTTAAGCATGCGCAAAGTTTTTTCATTATTATGAGTGATTGCGTTGATGGATGTTAGTTCAGAAAAGCAAATTGCTTCCGGAATAATTTGTTTAACAATTTGCCTGTAGGCTGAGTCTGTGTATCCAGCCATTGGGGCAAGCGCAATAATTGGTTTCTTAATTTTTTCCCAAGAAAAAGCCATATGCGCCTATTATAAGCCTAAGCTTTTTAGCGCGCAATTTTTTGAGCACTTTCAATTATAGGAGTATCTGTAACGTTTGCGGCGGCATCAGAGGTTTCTTTCAATTCATCTACGGTTTTTTCTAACTCTTCGGATTCAGCTGTAGCAGCATCATCTGGTGTGATTGAAGGAAAATTTAAAGATGGGGGACCATCCGGAGTAGGAATATCGGTTTCTTCTGGAGCTACTGTATCAGGAGTTACTGTATTGGTTTCTTCCGTAACGGTTGTTTTATCTTCAGGAGCAAATGGATTTGCAATCGAAGGTGGTTGTTCATCTGTAATAGCTTCATCGGTTTGGGAATCGGTTCCCAATAAGAAATAAGCTGCAGTACCTCCTCCTGCCAAAATTATGGCTGCAATGATGGCGATTATTTTTACTGGAAATTTCTTTGCGGAAGGATCTGTGGCCGGGACTGATTCCAATTGTTTCTCTAATTCTTTATCAATATCAGGCATTTTAGGTTCTTCTGGAGCCTTGGCTTCGCCTAGTGTTTGAATTGGAGATGAATTTGTCAGCGTAGGTGTTTCGGGAGTGGTTGATTGAGTGGAATTTAATGGCTCTGGAGAAATTGTATTGCCACTATTTATTCCGAATGTATCATCTGCCATATTTTTGTGATTTAATTTTTATTTTTAATCTTCTAATAAGTCTTCAGAATCTTTTGGTAAAACATTTTCAATTGCACCCCAATCGCTATCTTCTAATTCTGGAACAATAAGGGTGATTTTGTCGCCAACTTCAGCTTTGAAATAGGTGACAGAGGCAAGTAAAACTTTGTAGGCTTTACCGGTGGCGATTACTTTATATTGACCATCTTCATAGGTTAGAATTCCGATAATTCTTTTTCTTTCAGTCGGACCTATTTGTTTATACAAGAAAGATCCATCTTCTTTTATTGTAAGTTTCAGAACGTCACCAGGAATCAATTTTGATTTACTGGCATAGTTTGCCGGAACCGGATATTCTTTTCCGTCTTTATCAGTCATATTTTCGCCGTTGAAAACTCCTTCAACAATTTTTTCACCCTCATCGTCGTTGTTAGACTCAATAGGGTCTAGTTCTTCTGCTATTTTTGCGTAAACATTCTTTTTAGAAGTTTTTACTCCTGCTAATTCAAGTAACATTTGTTTTGCAGAGCGTAAATTTGACTCAGCAGAGTCAATCATTTCTTTTATTAAAGCAAGTTTGGAAGCTTGTGACATTTTATTTTTCTTTTAATAATTTATTTTTGTATATCAGAATTATACCAAAAAAGTGCCTAAATTACAATTTGAGAATTGTTGACAATTAGGCTAATTATCGCCTTTTATAGATAATCTTGTCTCCGTTGTTACCAGCTACGCGAAGATCGATGTAAGCAAAAGCATCTTGATAAATGTTTAATTTTACCAAAGCTTTCTTTAATTTTTTAAATTGTTGCTCGAAAGGGCGTTGAATGTCTAGCCAGATATAAAAGTTTTTTTCGGTTAATAAATGCATTTCACGAGCAGTTGGTTTATACAAAATTTCAATCACTCTCATTCCGAATTTTTCTTCGAAATAGGCTTTAGCATTTAAAAGATATGTTAATTTTGAAGATTCAATAATGACATTTTTTGTATTGATTGGTTCTTCTGATTTTATTCTAATGTAAGGCAAATTTTTATCTTCATAGTTCTCTTTTACGGCATAACCTACAGCGTTTAGAATGTAGCTTTTTTTAACAGTAGAACTTTCATTAATCACATTTGTGACAAGTGGATACTCTGAAAATTCGATTAAAAGAGTATGGGGGTATTGTTTTTCAAGAGTAACTTTCTCTAGTTCCGGAAAAGCGGTTAGAACTTTCAATTCAAGATTTTTTGTATTTGTAAAAAGAATATTTTTGCCGACTGTTGTAGAAATGCTTTTTTTGATTTTTTCCGCGACATTTTGATTTTCAATCTCTTTGTTTTTTAAAGTAATTTCGGTAACCGTGAAATAGTTTGAGAAAAAAAATGCATAAATAGAAAATCCGCTAAGTAGGACAATAGTTATCAAAATGCCGATTTTGCGTAATTTTACAAAGATAGGATGGAATTTTTTTGAGGGTTTTGGTTGAGTCCTAAATCCTTGTTTTGGGGCATTACCATTAAAAACAGGGCTTTTCCCATAGAGAAATCTGTACTGACCAATTTTCCTTTTTCTATCGAACATTTTCGGCTAAGATTGATGAGCTTGGTCTTCTTATACCAATATTTTATGGATTTTGAAAGGGCAGTGGCGTTTTTGAAGGGGTTTAATCCTTATGAAGATAAGGGCTTTCCCGCTTATAATGAGAAAAATTTCAATTTAGAAAGATTGAGGAGTTTTCTGAAGGCTTATCGGGTGGCTTATCATGGGCTAAAATATGTTCATGTTACCGGTTCTAAGGGTAAGAGTACGAGTTGTATGATGATTGGAAATTACTTATGGAAAAGCGGGTATAAAGTGGGAGTTTTTACGAGTCCTTATATTATTGATATTACTGAATGTATTTGGATTGATGGTAAAAATATTTCTAAAGATAAATTTGCGAAATATGTTTTTCAATTGCGAAAATTTGTTAGTGGTTATAAAGGGCAAGTTTTGACTTATTTTGAATTTCTAACGGTGATTGTTTTGCAATGTTTTGTGGAAAATGGAGTTGATTTTGCAGTGATTGAGGTGGGGCTTGGTGGGCGTCTGGATGCGACTAATATTATTAATCCGGAAGTGGCTGTTTTAACTACTGTAGAAAAGGAGCATACAGAGATTTTGGGAAAAACTTACGATAAAATTTTGAATGAAAAACTTGGAATTGTTATTGGTAAAAAAGTGAAAAAACTTGTGGTTGGTTGGCAAAATTCTTCAGTTAGAAAAAATGTTAAACAAAAAGTTGCCGGGGTGAGAGAAGTGATTTTTGTTGATGATAAAAGTAACAAATCAGTTGTTTATGCAGTTTTAGATCTTTTATTGGGAAAGGTGAATGTAAGACTTTTGGATAAAATTGCGAATGATTTTAAGATGATCGGAAGATTTGATGTGCGAATTATTAAAGAGAAAATAGTTATTTTCGATATGGCTCATACTGAGAATAGTGTGATGGTTTTATTACAAAATTTGAAAAATATGTTCCCGGCAAAAAAGTTCTTTTTTTTAGTTTCGATTATGAAAAATAAAAATGTGAAATGTATTTTGGGTCCAATTTGTAAATTTGGAGAAGAGGTTATAGTCACTTCTTCTAATTTGGAAAGAGGTTATACGGCTGAGAGACTAAAGGATTTAGCAAAGAAAATGAATTGTAAAGTTGTTGCAATTTCAGATCCCGAACTTGCCTATAAAAATTTAATAAAAAAAATGGGGGCAAATAACGTTTTTGTTGTTACCGGCTCCCATTTTTTGATTGGTAAAATTTTGAGTCTTAAAAAAGCTTAAGCAGCTTGTTTTGCTTTTGCTTCTAACCTTGCGGCCTTTCTTATTCTAGCTTTCTCTTTATTTAATCTCTTTCTTGGTTTGCTTTTTGGGCGGATTTTCCCGACGAAACCGTGTTTTTTGCTTAAATGTTTATTACTCATTTTATAGGGTTTAAGTTGATTTTGCTGGCTTACTTTAGGTTTTTTTGTATCTATTGTCAATGATTGTATTAATGTTGTAGGATCTCTGTTGTAATATTGCTAATTTGTTTCTATGAATTTAGTCGTGAAGGAGCGAGAAAAGTTATGTTTGAAAGAATTTCGTCATTTAACGACTATAGCGATTATTTTTGTTTCTGTATTGCTGATTTCAAACGTGGCTTCTAGTAAGATTTTAAGCTTTGGACCGTTTGATTTTGATGGAGGGACTATTCTTTTTCCATTGAGTTATATTTTTGGAGATGTACTTACAGAAGTTTATGGATATAAAAGAGTTCGAAGGATTATTTGGCTGGGACTTTTAATGAATGTATTGATGGCGGCGGTTTTTGTGGTTGTGGGAGCGCTTCCTCCTTCGAAGGATTGGATGAATCAGGATGCTTATATGGCAATTTTGGGATGGACTCCAAGAATTGTTTTCGCGAGCGTGATTGCTTATTTTGTGGGGGAATTTACTAATTCATATGTGTTGGCAAAGATTAAAATTTGGATGAATGGCAGAAAACTTTGGGTGAGAACAATTACTTCTACGATTATAGGAGAGGGGTTTGATACTTTGATTTTTGTGATGTTGGCTTTTTACGGCGAGTTGTCTAATGAGCTTTTGATTGCGGTGATTGTTTCTAATTATGTTTTCAAAGTGGGGATTGAGGTGTTATTTACGCCAGTTACTTATTTAGTTGTAGGGACTTTAAAAAAGAGTGAGGGGGTTGATGTTTATGATGAAGGTACAGATTTTAATCCTTTTAAAATTGAATAATACTTTTTTAAAAATTTTAGTTCTGGGAAGTCTTTTCCTAACGGCTTGTGGAGGAATAGTTTTGCCGAAGGATAGTGTGGAAGTTGAGGTTAACGATGTGAATAATAATAATTTGGGAAGTGCTAAATCTCAGATTTATGAGGTGAAGAATTGTACGATGGCCGGAAGTTGTTTTTTTGAATATTCTATTGAGGCAACGATTACTCAAGAGGGAGAAAATATAGCAATCAACGAAAATGGGTGTAAAGTTTTTTTTGGTTTAAACAAGCCGAAGCAAGATCCTTCTTATGATGCGAAAGTTGCCGGGGATGAGTTTATATATTGGCTTAAAGATGGCGAAAACGGGAAGAGTATTCATGTGGGGAAGTTTAGTGGATTGGAGGATACTAATTATGATTTTTGGCTCTATAATGAGGGAAAAGACATTGCTTCTTGTGAATATTTAATTAATCATTTGAATGATTCTTTCACTAATAGACTGGTATATTCCAATGAAAAATTTGGATTCAAAACTGTGCTTTTGCCAAATTATAGAGTGGAATATTTGCCGATGGATGAAGGAATTACAATGAAGAGAACTGTTGATGGTCCGGAACTTAGCCAAATAGTGACTGCCGAATGGGAAACGTGGCCTTTGAGTGCAAAGGAAGGACCCGATGAAACTCCTTATGAAGTAGTAATCGGAATTACGGCGATGAAAAATTTGTTGGAGTATAAGGATCTGGGTGCTTATGTGAAAGCAGAATGTGCGGATTGTACTTTGGAATTTTTCGGTGATGGAGTTTTTGTAGGAGAAGATAAGATTAATTTTTCGGAACGAGTTTATTTGCTTATGAGTGAAGATAAAGAAACTTTGTATCGGGTATATTTAAGATTGCCAAGACATAGATTCAAATACCATCAAAAAGGATTTGATGAATGGGTGAAAACTATCGAGCTTTCCTGATTCTAATTGGATTTGTAATTGCTTCTACCGAAAGAATCTTCTCTATTTCTGATGCTGTGTATAGTTTGCGAGAAATTAATTCTGTTTTTACTGGAATATTTTTTTTGAGAGCGGATTTCACAATGTCGGCAGTTAACTCGTATCCTAAATAGGGGACAAGAGCTGTGGCTGCTGACAAACTGTTCTCGAATAAAGATTTAATAATAGTCTTATTGTATTCCAGATTTTGAATACATTTTTCTCGTAGAAGTCTTAGTCCGTTTGTGAGAATTTCGATTGATTGCAAAATGTTATACATAATAACTGGGCCCATGACGTTGAGCTCGAAATGGCTTTTTTGAGCTGCAAATTCGATAGTTGTGTCATTACCCAAGACTTGGACTGCGATCATATCAATACATTCTAAAATTGATGGATTTACTTTTCCCGGCATGATCGATGAGCCAGGTTGAACGGATGGGAGTGTAACTTCGTTTAGGCCAGCTTTTGGTCCCATATTCATGATTTTCAGGTCTTCAGATATGTTCAATAAGTTTATAGAAAGAGATCTTAAGGTTGCAGAAAAATTAGCAAAAGAATTCATGTTATTAGCAATTTCTGTGGCATTTTTTGATTTCTGGAATCTGATTTTAGTGAGTTTGTATAAATTCTGAAGCATTAATTTTTTATAATCTGGGTCTGCAGTGATTCCTGTTCCTACTGCAGTTCCTCCAATGCCTAGAATTTTCAAATCTTCAGCTCTTTCTGTAATAAATAAGCGCGATTTTTCGAGGGCTTGTCTATAAGAATCTAATTCTTGGCCAACTGTAATTGGAACAGCATCTTGTAGGTGAGTTCGACCAACTTTTAAAATTTTGGCATATTTGCGTTGTTTTTCACCGAAAGCTTTTTCAAGAGATTGAAGTTCTTTTAAAAGAGCTGGCAGGGCGAGCAAGATAGCAATTCGGATAGTGGCAGGAGTGACATCATTACTAGATTGGGACATGTTTACGTGATTGTTTGGGTGAACATGTCTATATTCTCCTTTTTTGTCCCCAAGGAGCTCGTTTGCACGATTAGCGATGATTTCGTTGGCGTTCATGTTGTAATTAGTTCCAGCGCCAGCTTGAAAAATATCTACTACGAATTCTTGATCAAATTTTCCATCGATAAATTCTTGGCAGGCCTCCGCAATAACTTTTTCTCTTTTAGGTTCAATTAAGCCTAAGGAAGCATTTGTTTTAACTGCTGCTAATTTGATTATTCCTAAAGCTTTTTTGAAAGCTTGAGGAGAGGTAATTCCACTGATATTGAAGTTTTCCTGAGCTCTGGCTGTGTGAGAGCCGTAATAAGCATTAAAAGGAACTTTAATATCTCCCAGAAAGTCTTTTTCTGTTCGAGTAGGTTTTGTGTTGCCCATTGCCCTAAAAAATTAAAAATGGGAAAAACGAAATTTTCCCGTAACGAGCGCAATCTTATACGGTTTTTGGTAGAATGTCCATGAAAAATTTGACGAAAAGGTTAAAATAGTGTTGCCATTTATTTGAAAGTTGCTAAAATTCCACTGCTTTTTACCAAGATAATTATGTCTAAAGTTTGTCAGATTACCGGAACAAGACCTTCTGTGGGTAATAATCGCAGTCATGCTTTGAATGCTACAAAACGTAGATTTGAGCCAAATCTAATGAAGAAGAAGGTGTATGATCCAAAGACAGGTCGCATGAAAACAATGAAAATTTCTGCATCTGCTCTTAGAACTCTCGGAAAGAGAGCGGGAAAATAATTGTGCTAATTTATTAGAAAACCGACTTTTTGAGTATTCAAAGAGTTGGTTTTTTTGTGGGTTTCTGGTATAATTTGTTGAGCATAAAAACAAAAAATGGATTATTCAATATTTCAACAATTGGGGGTAGCGGCGGTCTTGGCTAGTCTGATTGGACTGGAAAGAGAACATAAATATCAGATGCATAACCATGATGTTGGATTTGCGGGACTGAGGACTTTTACTTTGCTGGGGCTTTTGGGCGGATTGTCCTATGTAATTTCCAGAGAAGCGAATAATTCTTGGATTTTTTTGGTGATGACAATGGGTTTTTTGATTTTGGTGATTGCGACCTATTTTATTTCTGCAAAAGTTTACGGAGGGGCGGGAATTACTTCTGAAACAGCGGCGGTTTTGGTTTATTTGAATGGAGTTTTATGCGCAATGGAACAATATATTTTGGCTACTTCAATTACTCTGGGAGTTTTCTTTATTCTTCATTTTAAAGCTCCACTACATAAATGGGCTAAAAGGATGAGGGATGAGGAATTTTTATCAACGGCAGAGTTTATTATTATTGCTTTTATTGTCTTGCCCTTGCTTCCAAATCAGGCTTACGGGCCTTATGGATTCTTTAATCCATATATTGTTTGGCTGATCGTGGTGTTTATTTCAGGAATTTCTTTTGCCAGTTATATTGCGATCAAACTTTTAGGGGCGAGAAAAGGTATTGGTTTAACCGGATTTTTGGGAGGATTGGTTTCGAGTACGGCTTTGTCTCTGAGTTTTTCTGCTCAAAGTAAAAAAAATACTCATATTGTAAAGCCTTATGTTTTTGCGATGGCGATTGCCAGTAGTGCGGTATTTTTTAAGTCTTTGGTGGAAGTATCGGTGGTCAATCCGGATCTGGTAAAGTCGCTTGTGGTTCCAATGTTGTCTATGGGTCTAACTGGCTTGATTTCGGCTTTGTTTTTGTGGGTGAAAAAAGATGATAAAAAGGCTTCGAAGGCGGTTGATAAGGATATGATAAAAATGAAAAGTCCTTTTAGCTTGATCCCGGCTATGAAATTTGGATTGGTGTTTGCGGCGATCCTTTTTGTATCTAAATTTGCGGTTAGTGTGTTTGGGGATAGGGGACTATATTTAAGCAGTTTCTTTGCCGCTTTACTCGATACCGATGCTGTTTTTCTTTCAGTAGCTAATTTGTCTAAGAATGGATTAGCTCACTCTTCAGCCACCATAGCGATTATGATTGCGGCTGTGACTAATACGATAGTCAAAGGGGTGATATTTTTTACTTTTGGAAATAGAAAAGTGGCGCTTAAATTGGCGATGGTTTATTTGTTGATGTTTGTTGCGGGGGGAATTTCATTGCTTTTCATGTAGAGTATTAGACCATTGTTGTGTTTTTTTGGCGACCTCAAAATTGGTTGTAGAATTTTTCGACAATAATCTTTTGGCGACAAATTTTAGGCTCTTGTCCTAGGCTAATTTAGACCAGTTTGTAATTGTCGACATGGCTTATTTGAGCCATTTTTATCGTTGACTTGAGATGTTTGAATCAGTTATTGGTGATTCGTATTTAAAAATTTAACCAATTAAAAAATGGATGAAAAAGTTTCTGCTCGTGCCGTTGGGGAAGTAAGGGTTCATACTAATGGAATTAGTCCTCATATCAGAAATTATGACATTATGGCGGTGCGTCCGGTTCTACTGGAATTGACCTATGCTGAGCTTGAAGAAAAGAATCTAGCTGTCAAAAGAGATCGTGCTAGAGGAGTTAGTAATGAAGAATTTAAAGAAAGATTTCTAAAATATTTAGAAGAAGATGCTGCGGTGAAGGCGGTGACAGTTTGTTTTACGGATATGGAGGGCAGGTTCCAGATGCTTGATTATGACAAAAAATATTTGCTGGGGTCTTATGATAATCTAACTTTTGACGGGTCTTCGATTCGCGGGTTTACAGCTCAAAAGGAGTCTGATCTACGACTTTCTTTAGATTGGAGCTCTTTGAGGTGGTTGCCAGCAGATGTTTTTGGTGGAGGAAAAGTACTGATTTTCGCGAATGTTTGTGACAAGGACGGCAGTCTTTACGATGGCGATTTTAGGGCTAGATTGTCTACTTTGACGCAAGAGTTGAGAGAAAAAGGAATGACTGTGAATGTGGCTCCAGAGATAGAAGGATTTGTTTTTAAGGGGTCTAATGTGGAACAGAGTTATGATGAAAAGATTGGATTTGAGTTGGCGACGATGAGTGGATATTTTAATTGTTTGCCGCAAGATAGTTTGCGTTTGTTTATTGATAAATTTGCAGAGGTAAAAAGAGCGCTTGGTTTTGAAAATGAGAAGGATCATCCGGAAGTTGCGCCGGCTCAGTTTGAGTTGAATTATAAATATGCTGGGGCTTTGGATAGTGCCGATCAAGTGCAGCTTTATAAATTGTGTGCGAGACAGGTGGCTAAATTTATGGGACTTACCGCTTGTTTCTTGCCAAAGCCGATTGCGGGAATGAATGGTAGTGGAATGCATACAAATATTTCTCTTTCTAAAGATGGTGTGAATTTATTTTGGGGAAAAGATTCGGAAGATAAATTGTCTCCAGCTGCGCATATGTTTTTGACAGGAATTTTGTATTACGCGAATGATATTTGTCTAACTATGAATTCCAGTGTAAATGCTTATCGTAGGCTTGATCCTGCTTTTGAAGCTCCAAATGAAATCAAGGTTTCGGCTGTTGATAGAGGGTCGATGGTGAGAATTCCGATTGGAAATGAAAAAAGTGCCAGAATTGAGGTGAGAACGGTAGCTCCGGATTCCAATCCTTACCTTTGTTTATATGCAATTTTGAAAGCGGGATTTGCAGGAATGTATGCCGATAAAATGGAGTACGCTAAATATGAGGCTAAGGTTTATGGCAAGGTAAAAACTTTACCGGGAAATATTTATGATGCGATTACTCTTTTTGAAAAGAGTCAATTTATGAAGGAGATTATGGGCGAATCAAATCATTGTAAATATGTGGATTTGAAAATGAAAGCTGCGGATAGATCTCCGAGGGCACTTGGTACGAGAGTAAAATCAGGTGAAGTTTTGTATCATCACGAAATTACTAACCAGTTGCTTTGGAATAATTTCTAGGCTTGGTGAGATTGAAGAGAGGCTTCGTATCTCTCAAATTGAGGAACCATCATCTCAACCATGGATCTAGCTACTCTTCTGGCTGTATCTCTTTGTACTTGCTCTAGAAGGTTGTTGCTATATGTAAACGGCATGTCTGGACGATTTTCGAGAGCTGGATTGGCGTGAGTTAAAAGTTCAACCATGGCTCCCCACATAAGGTAGTGGAGAGGAGAGGTTAGTCGTTTGGCAGGTATTCTTCTTAAAACATTGGCTAAGCCGGCTTCTCTTATTGCCGGAATTAATTTGGTGGGGTTGGTAGTCGGTCTTAAATCGTGGACTCCCGTATCTGCTAGAATGATTTTTCCCTTTCGGGTAATTTGCATTCTTTCTCCGGTTCCGTTGTATGGTTTGGCGGCGTCTCCTTCGATAAATCGATCTTCATCTGCAACAAGAATATTTCTCATTTGTCCTGGGACTCCGGCGTCTAGGTACATGCGAACCAGTTCTTGTACTAATTCGGGAGTTTGGGGCATTTTTTTAAAAAGCATTTCTACGATTGTTTTTCCAAGACCTTGAAGATTGTCTCCGAGAGCAGCAAATCCGATAGGATCTACTCCGAAGTGATCTTGTTGAAAAATCCTTTCAGCTTTTTTGCAAAGAGCGATAATTTGTTCTTGAATAGCCGGATCTTTTAATTGTGGCCATCTGAGAGTTAAAGTGTCGTATCCTTTTAATTTAGGAAACATTTGAACAACATCTGGTTGAAGAACTCGATCTTTTTTGGGATTTTCCGGATCTTTTTCGTTTTTGACTACGATGGTTGGATTAACAAGAAGTGCGGAAGGAAGACGGGGAACATCTTCTCTTTCCATTGCTATTTCGCTGTCTTCTAGAAAATCTAAACCTGTTGTTTGCCATTGAGAGGCGATAGCGCGTCTTACTTTCAAAACATGCCAACCATCAGTTGTTTTGTAAACAATATGTTCTCCTCCCATACCGAGGTGAGATTTTGCTACTTCGATTGTTGGATTTTCTATGATGCGTGGTTGCATGAATTTTAGAAAATTAGTTTGCAAAACGGTGCGTTATGGTAGATCTTTTGTATGTTTTAGTCAAATTCATGATATATTTGGCAAGTATATTACTAATCAGAAACATATGGTGCTTATGGAATCTTTAAAATTATCCTTGGGTGCTTTGGCAAGTGATTTTAATTTGCAAGGAAGTGATGGTAAAAAATATGGGTTGAGAGATTTTGCTACTGCAAAAGTTTTGGTGATTGTTTTTATGTGTAACCACTGTCCTTATGTGCAGGCTGTTTGGAAAAGGTTAGTAAATTTGCAGGCAAAATATAAGGAACAGGGCGTGCAATTTGTGGGAATTAATCCAAATAAAAATCCTGAATATGCGGAGGAGACTTTAGAAAAAATGGCGGAATATTATCAAAAATACGACATGAATTTTCCTTATTTAATGGATGAGGATCAGAATGTGGCGAAAGCTTACAAGGCTCAATGTACTCCTGATATTTATGTATATGATAGTGAAAGGAAATTAGCTTATCATGGTAGAATTGATGATAATTGGAAAGATGAAACGATGGTTACTCATCAAGAATTGGATCCTGCGATAAATGATCTTTTGGCTGGGAAGAAGCCAAATTTGGCGCAGATTCCTTCGATGGGGTGTTCTATAAAATGGGTAAATTAAAATGACCAGGGAATATAAATTTGGAAGACAGGTTTTGAAATTGAATTTGAAATCTGAAGCGGATGAATCTGTCTTTCATGAGATTTTTGTGAATCGAGATTATGTGGTGGTAGAGGATATTGTAAGCGAGGCTGGAGCTGCAATTTTAGATATAGGAGCTCATATTGGACTCTTTTCAATGTATGCGCGAGGGTTGAATGATAATGTAAAAATTTTTGCTTATGAGCCTGCTCCTGAAAATTTTGCGGCAATGAAAGAGCATTTTAAAGAGAATCATATTTCGGGGATTGTTGTTAAAAACGTGGCTGTGACGGAGAAGGAGGGAGAGACTGTTTTGTTTTTAAGTGAGGATTCTCACAATCATTCTATTTGGAATCTTTTTGGGACAAAAATGAGGCAAGTAAAAGTTCCAACGGTTAGTATGGCTAAGATTTTCGAAAGGGATTTGGCGAAACAAGGAGTCAATTTTTGTGATCTAGTGAAAATGGATTGTGAAGGTGCGGAATTTGAAATTTTGGAGTCGATGAAGGCGGAGGTGTTTAAGAAGATAGGATCTTTTTATATTGAATATCATGAGTATGTTGATGGTAAAAAGGGTGAAAATTTAGTAAAAATACTTCAAAGAAATGGGTTTAAGGTGCGAATTACAAAGTCGAGGTATGATAATAGATTGGGATTTATTTTTGCGTATAAGTAGTTTTGAAGGCGGATGACTTGAGTTTACTTAGCGATGAAGGCGGTAGCTCCCAGCCAAGCGAGATTGAAAATTGAGCGCATGGACTTGGCGAAAGTAGGAGATTCGATTAATAGAGCCATTGGCTCTTCCGGGTTTAAAGAAATGACTGCGACTTTATTTCCATAAATAGAAATTTCGTTTTCGAAAGAAAATTCTTTGCGATTTACGAGCAAAATTTCTACTAAATTGCGATCGTAATTTTTAGGATAGTATTGGTCGATAACGTCAACTCCTTCTCCTGTCGCTGGAGAGAGATAGCGGGTTTTGATTTTTTTTTCGATTTTGCGTTTGCAGTAATTGCGGAGGTAGTCGCTAAAAATCTCACCTAATTCATTTAGATTGGTGTAGCCTAGAATTTCTTTTTCTTTGCTTTCCAAGACGTCTTCAAAGACGACTTTTACGCCTTCTACTCCTTCGAAAAAGCGAATTTTTGGCTTGAAAGTAAGGGTGTTGGAAATAGAAAGAAGTTGAGGAATGAGATTTTTGGCTCTTTCCAGTTTTTCTTTTTGAGCTTGAATGATTTTTTCGGGAGATTCGGCGTTAAACCAAAGCACTTTTCCTTTAGTGTAAGAGCTGATAAAGCCTTTTTTTAAAAGATTATCCAGGGTGTGATAACAGGTGGCGCGGTTGATTTGAGCTTTCCTGGCGATATTTGAGGCGTAGGATCCGCCCAATTCGAGGACTGAAATATATACCTTGGATTCTTCCGGTGATAGGCCTAAATTTATGAGTTCATTTACTAGTTCCATGATCGAGCTTGTTGTTCTAAATTTTCAACAGTTTCTGGCTTTGTTTAAGTATATATCTTGTCAAAGCCAAAATCAAGAGATAAAAAATGCTAAAATTTGTTCGTTTATGTCGACAAGCCTTGACTTGCCAGGGCTAAAGTGTAATAGTTGCATACTAAGAGTTAATATTTTCCAATATAACATCTTAAAATAATATTTTATGGAAAAAACATGCTTCAAATGTCAGGCCAAATTTATTCTGATTGATGAAGATGAAAAATTCAGAGAAAAAGTGGCTTTAGTTATTAAAGACCAAAAAATTTCTATTCCTGAGCCTACATTATGTGAAGATTGCAGACAGCAAAAACTTTTAGCTTTGCGTAATGAGATCGCTCTTTATCACAGGAAATGTGACATGTGTAAAACTAGTATTATTTCGATGTTTCCGGCGGATAGTAGAGTGCATGTTTATTGTAAAAAATGTTGGTGGGGAGATTCTTGGTCTCCTTTGGATTATGGACAAGATTTTGATTTTACCAGACCGTTTTTTGAACAATTTAATGAGTTGATTGAAAAAGTCCCTTTTGGACACTTGATTATTGGGGGGGAGGTAGAAAATTGCGACTACACAAATTATCTGATGACCAGTAAAAATTGCTATCTGATCTCGAGTAGTGACTATGATGAGGATTGTTATTATTCTACTTATATTTTTAGGTCAAAAAATTGTTTTGATTGTCTTTTTGTGAATGACTCAGAGCTTTTGTATCAAGGTGTGGATTGTCTGAATTGTTATGGGAGTGCCTTTTTACAGGATTGTCAGAATGTTTCTGATTCTTATTTCTGTTATGACTGTAAGGGCTGTCAGAACTGTATTGGGTGTGTTGGATTGAGGAATAAACAGTATCATGTGATGAATGTGAAATATTCCAAAGAAGAATATGAAAAGAAGAAGGTAGAATTCCTTGGAAAGAATAAAAACTTTGATATTTTACGAGAACAATTTAATGAGTTTAAGTTGAAATTTCCTCATAAATTTGCGGAAATTACAGGGTGTGCAGATTCTTTTGGGGATAGATTAAGTAATTGTAAAAACGCTCATAATTGTTTTGATTTGGTGGAGGCTCAGGATTGCAAAAATCTCGCTTTAGGTCTAAAGGCTAGAGATTGTGCGGACTGCGTGGGTGTTCCCAATAGTGAACTTTGTTATCAAGCGGTTGCTAGTCCGGAGGATTATGCTTTGCAATTTTGCGCGGTAACTTGGCCGAGATCTACCTATCTTCAATATTGTATGTTCTGCAGAATGAGTAATAACTCTTTTGGCTGTGTCTCTTTGCACAAGAATGAGTATTGTATTTTGAATAAACAATATACCAAGGAAGAATATGAAGAACTTTTGCCGAAAATTATTGAGCATATGAAAAAGACTGGAGAATACGGAGAGCTTTTTCCAATTGAGATTTCGCCTTTTGCATACAATGAAACGGTTGCGCAGGATTATTTCCCTTTAACAAGAGAGGAAGTTATCGCGAAAGGTTGGAGGTGGTACGAAGATGAAAGTGAAAAAATGTATAAAGGCCCAAAGGTTGAAATTCCAGAAAATATTGCCAATATCGATGAAGATCTTTGTAAAAAAATTCTTACCTGTGAAGCTACGGGAAAACCTTACAAAGTGATTCCTCAAGAATTGCAGTTCTATAAGAGAATGGGATTGCCAATACCGAATAAATGTCCTGATCAAAGGCATAAAGATAGAATGAAATTAAGGAATCCTAGGAAACTATGGGATAGAAAATGTGCTAAGTGTTCTAAAGATGTTAAGACTACTTTTGCGCCTGAGAGACTGGAAATTGTGTGCTGTGAAGAGTGTTATTTAGAACAAACTTACTAACCAGTATATATGGAGAAAAGGTGTAAACAATGTGGTGGTCAGTTTCAAGTTTTGGATGAAGATTTGAACTTTTATAAAAAAATATCTCCGAAGTTTGATGAGCAAAGTTTTGAAATGCCTTCTCCGAGTTTGTGTTTTTCTTGCAGACATCAAAAGAGGCTTTCTTTCCGTAATGAAATGGCTCTTTATCATCGCAAATGTGATAAAACCGGAAAGCAGATGATTTCGATGTATTCTCCAGATAGTCCTTATGTAATTTATGATCAGGAAGTGTGGTGGGGAGACTCTTGGGATCCGATGGATTATGGGCGTGAATTTGATTTTAATAAACCGTTTTTTGAGCAATTTGCGCAGTTGCAAAAAGTGGTGCCGAGAATGAGTTTGAATAATATTAAAGCGGAAAATAGCGAGTATTGTAATTTGGCTTGTTCTAATAAGAATTGTTATTTGATTTATACGGCCGACTATTGTGAAAATTCGGCATATTTAAGATTTGGAGTGAAGAATTATCAGTGTTTTGATGGGTTTTATGTCGATAATTCGACTGAGTGTTATGAGGTGGTAGAGGTGGATGGATGTAATAGATGTTTCTATACTTTTAAGGCTAAAAATAGTAGTGGGCTTATCTTTTGTTACAATATGCTGAGTTGTCAGGATTGTATTGGTTGTGCCAATTTGGTTAATAAAAAGAATTGTATTTTTAATCAGCAGTATTCGAAAGAAGAATATGAAAATAAGAAGAAAGAATTTAATTTGGGGACTCATTCAGGAGTTTTGGCTCTAAAGAAGCAATACGATGAATTTTTGAAAACTCAGATTAGAAAATATCTGGATATTGTGAACTGTGAAAATTGTATGGGTGATCATTTGAAAGATTGTAAAAATGCTTACCTTTGTTATGACTCGCAGAAACTAGAAGATTGCAGATATATAATGAGTTGTGTTGGTCCGAAAGATTGTTATGATTGGGATTTTTACGGAGGAACTGGAAGTGAGAGATGTCATGAAATGGTAAGCAGTGCTTATGATATGGTAGATTGTCATTTCTGTGCCAATTCTTGGAATGGAAATAGCGATATGTATTACTGCGAATTATGTTTGGGTAATCAAAATTTGTTTGGATGCATAGGTCTTCGTCACAAAAAATATTGTATTTTGAACAAACAATATACTAAGGAAGAATATGAAAAAATGGTTGCGAAAATTATTCAGCATATGCAACAAACAGGGGAGTGGGGCGAATTTTTTCCGAAAGAGCTTTCTCCTTTTGCTTATAATGAAACAATTGCTTATGAATATTTCCCTTTAGAAAAGGAAGAAGCTTTGGCTAAAGGATTGAGATGGTATGAAGATGAAAGTGAAAAAATGTATCGAGGCCCAAAATATGAAATTCCTGATGATATCAAGGATGTTAATGATGAAATCTTGAAAACTATTTTGACATGTGAGGAGACAGGAAAGCCTTATAAATTAATTCCTTATGAGTTGGATTTTCTAAAAAAAGTAGGATTGCCTGTGCCAAGAATATCTCCTAAGCAAAGATATAAACATCGTGCAGCAATGAGAAATCCATTTTCTTTATATGAGAGAACATGTGCCAAATGTGGCAAAGACATTTTCACTAGTTATGAACCAAATAGGATTGAGCCGGTGTACTGCGAAGAATGCTACTTAAAAGAAGTGTTTTAGGAAGAATAAGTACTAAATCTAGGGGTTATTTTATCATCAGACCACAATCCGCTCCGTTGATAAATATCTCATTGATGTTTAAATTTCTTTTACTCTTGATTTTCTGAAATTTATCGTTATTCTGCATGGAGTTTAAATTTAATAAATATTTAACCTAAAAACATGGACAAGAATCTATTCGTAGCTCTGACAATTGCAATCGGCTCAGCAATGCCGGCTATTGCTATTGGAATGCTATCATCAAAAGGGCTAGAAGCAATCGGGAGGAATCCTGAAGCTGCATCAGCTGTACAAACAGCTATGATTTTGGCTATCGCTTTCTGCGAGGCTATCGCTATCTACGCTTTGGTTGTTGCACTTATCATCAAGTTCGTTTAAAAATTCTTAATCTTTCCCTTAGATGGAACTGATTACAAAGTTGGGCATTGACCCGACATTACTTATTGCACAGGTAATAAACTTCCTTGTACTTTTCTTTATCCTTAAGAAGCTTATTTACAAGCCACTTCTGAATCTTTTTGACAAAAGAAAGAAAATGATTGAGAAGAATGTTGAGGATACTAAAAAGATTGAAGAGAGACTTGAAAAGCTGGAGGAGGAAAGAAAAACCATCCTTAGTGATGCTTCAAAAGAAGCTATGACTATTGTGGAAAGTGCCAAAAAAGAAGCTGAAAAAGAACGCGAAGAGGCTTTGGTCAAAGCAAAGAAAGAAATTTCTACTTTGGCTGAAAGATATCGCGAACAATTGGCAACGGAAAAAGCTGGCATGATCCGAGAGCTACGAGCTGAGATGGCTGAGCTTATTGTGGCTGGAAGTCAGAAAATTCTTCAAAAAGAATTCTCTGGTGAAGCACAAAAAAAGCTGATGGATGCAGTAAATGAGGAGTTAAAATCTGTTAAGTAATAATATATTTAGATGAAGATTTCTGTTAAAAAATATGCGGAAGCATTGGCAGCGTCCTTATATGGAGAAAAGGATAAAGGTGTTGCTGATGAAAAAATCCATAATTTACTTGGACTTCTTCAAAGAAAGAAGAAAGGAAAGTTGATTCGTCGTTTGCCTGATATCTTTAAAAAGGTATGGCAAGAAAAGAATAAACAAATGGAAATGAAAGCTACTTTTTCTGCAGAGCCGGGTAAACAAGAAGTTGATGATTTTGCCGCATCATTGAGCGAAACTTTTGATAGGAAGGTCTCTATAGATGTAGTGGTGGATGAAAGTATTATTGGTGGAGTGAAGTTGGAATTTGGGGAATATGTAGTAGATAGTACGGTCGTAAAAAATCTTGAAATTCTAAAAAATAAATTAGTTTCTTCTAATAAATAAATACTATGGATACAAAAGATCAAATTTTAGATTCTCTTAGACACCAAATAGAGACTTTCAAAGCAGGTGCTCATGTGGATAAGGTGGGACATGTCCTTGAAGTTGGTGATGGTGTTGCCAGAATTCTAGGCCTTAGTGATGTAGCTTCACAAGAAATGGTGGAGTTTGCCAACGGCCAAATGGGTGTAGCTCTTAACCTTGAAGAGGACAACGTCGGTGCGATTATTTTGGGTAGCGATAAGGGTATTAAAGAAGGTGATGAAGTACGCGCTACCGGAAAAATTTTGTCTTTGCCGGTTGGAGAGGCGTTAATTGGACGTGTAGTTAATCCACTTGGACAAGCATTGGATGGTAAGGGTGAGATCAAATCAAAGGATATGTATCCTATTGAAAAGATTGCTCCTCGTGTTATTAAGAGAAAAGGTGTTAATCAGCCTGTGCAGACTGGACTTAAGGCGATTGATTCTATGATTCCAGTTGGTCGTGGACAACGTGAACTTATTATCGGTGATCGTCAAACGGGTAAAACAGCTGTTGCTATTGATACGATTGTGAACCAAAAAGGTGAGGATATGATTTGTATCTATGTTGCGATTGGTCAAAAAGAGTCTAAAGTTGCAAAAATTGTAGCTGAATTGGAAAAAAGAGGAGCGATGGAATATACAACTGTAGTGATGACTTCTGCTTCTGATCCAGCATCTTTGACTTATCTTGCTCCATTTGCCGGATGTGCGATGGGTGAATACTTCCTTGATAAAGGAAAAGATGTTCTTGTAGTTTATGATGATCTTTCTAGACATGCATGGGCTTATCGTGAAGTTTCATTACTTTTGAGACGTCCATCAGGTCGTGAAGCGTATCCCGGAGATATTTTCTATCTACACTCAAGACTTCTTGAAAGAGCTTGTAAATTAGATGAAAGATATGGTGGTGGTTCACTGACTGCTTTGCCAATTATTGAGACTCAAGCAGGTGATGTGTCCGCTTATATTCCTACTAATGTTATTTCTATTACAGATGGCCAGATTTATCTAGAAGGTGATTTGTTCTATAAGGGTATTCGTCCAGCTTTGAACG